>Ga0213826_1000357_pt1 | contig 27686 bp, 26 predicted proteins | sample MC6MC0899MG_FD_180668 | JGI IMG/M metagenome (GOLD analysis project Ga0213826, IMG submission 180668) | Enriched soil aggregate microbial communities from Iowa State University, Ames, United States - MC6-MC0899-MG | ecosystem: Environmental > Terrestrial > Soil > Unclassified | place: USA: Iowa...
ATAATTATTATCAATTAATAAAATTTATTATAAATTTATTATAATTATTGTCCATTTTGACTGAAAGGGCTATAATAAGTGGTATTATAAATGGAGTTAAAGTATTTTGATTCTTATGTCATGGTTTACTACTAATAAAGTTGAACTATTCGCATGGAGGGTTTTAATATTTGCATTCTATTGTTATATTGAATAAAAAATAAAAGTAGATTGAGTTTTTAGCAAGGCCTGTTAAGAATTTTATCCACCATGACTAATCAGCATGTAATATACGTGCCGTTTCATGGTGGTTTTTTTTATTTTTTGAGCAATAACAACACTGACACCTCGTAATAAAGGATTCTTCATCTACTACGGTGTAGAAATTTGATAAATCGGGAAATAGAAGTATAACAAGACACCTTTAACTAAAATAATCAACTCGAAATTCTATTCCCGTTTTATCCTAAGTATTAACCTGTTGTCATATAAGTCATCAAAGAACAAAAGGAGGAACCCACCTTGACTAAAATTAACATTAATGGCGTATCGTACGATGTAGCAGATGGAGCTACAATACTGGATACCATTAATCAACACGGAATCGACCATCCACAAATTTGTCATGTACCATCAGTTGATCCTATCGAAACTTGTGATACATGTATCGTTGAAGTGAACGGCCAATTAGTTCGTTCTTGTTCAACAAAAGCAGTAGCCGGCATGGATATCCAACTTACTTCTGAGAAAGCGAAAGCAGCACAAACAGAAGCCATGGACCGTCTACTAGAAAACCATTTGCTGTATTGTACCGTTTGTGACAATAACAACGGGAATTGTACATTACACAACACTGCAGAATTAATGGAAATTGAACACCAAAAATATCCTTATCAACCAAAAGTGGAACCACATGAAGTGGATATGTCTCATCCATTCTATCGATATGATGCAAACCAATGTATTGCATGTGGACAATGTGTAGAAGTGTGTCAAAACCTACAAGTTAACGAAACGTTATCGCTAGATTGGGAAGCTGATAGACCAAAAGTAATTTGGGATGAAGGCGTAGCTATTAACGATTCTTCCTGTGTAGGTTGTGGTCAATGTGTTACCGTTTGTCCATGTAACGCCTTAATGGAAAAATCAATGCTTGGCGAAGCTGGTTTTATGACTGGGCTTAAACAAGATACGTTAGATCCGATGATTGATTTAATTAAGGAAGTTGAACCTGGCTATAGCGGTATCTTTGCGGTTTCTGAAGTCGAGGCTGCTATGCGTAGTAAACGTACTAAGAAAACAAAAACAGTTTGTACTTTCTGTGGAGTAGGTTGTTCGTTTGAAGTTTGGACAAAAGACCGCAAAATTTTAAAAGTGCAACCTTCTGACGGTCCTGTCAATGCTATTTCTACTTGTGTAAAAGGGAAATTCGGTTGGGACTTCATCAACTCTGAAGAACGAATTACAAAACCATTAATTCGTAAAAATGATGCATTTGTTGAATCTTCATGGGACGAAGCGCTTGACTTGATTGCTACTAAACTAGGTGGCATCCAAAAAGAATATGGTTCTGGATCTGTCGGATTTATTTCTTCTTCAAAAATTACAAACGAAGAAAACTACTTAATTCAAAAAATGGCGCGTCAATTATTCGAAACAAACGACGTTGATAACTGCTCACGCTATTGTCAATCTCCAGCTACTGATGGCCTACTACGCACAGTTGGTATAGGTGGCGACGCTGGAACGATCAAAGATATCGCAAAAGCTGGCCTTGTTATTATTGTTGGGGCAAACCCTGCAGAAGGTCACCCTGTTTTAGCTACTCGTGTAAAACGTGCCCATAAGTTACACGGTCAAAAATTAATTGTTGCCGACGTTCGTAAACATGAAATGGCTGAGCGTTCTGATATTTTCATGCGCCCAAAACAAGGAACAGACCAAGTATGGTTAATGGCCGTTACAAAATATATGATCGATCAAGGCTGGCATGATGAAGCCTTCATTAAAGAGAACGTGCACTTCTTTGATGATTTTAAAGATGTACTTGAAACATACACACTAGAATATGCAGAAAAAGAAACGGGCATTTCAAAAGAAACGTTGATAAATGTTGCTGAAATGATTCGTGATGCTGACGGTACATGTGTACTTTGGGGTATGGGTGTTACACAAAATACAGGTGGCTCCTATACATCAGCTGCAATTTCTAACCTACTTCTAGCTACTGGTAACTATCGTCGTCCAGGTGCAGGTGCCTACCCTCTTCGTGGTCACAACAATGTTCAAGGTGCTTGTGATATGGGTACACTACCAAATCTATTACCAGGTAATCAAAAAGTAATAGACGACGAAGCACGTAAGAAATTTGAAGAAGCATATGGTGTGAAAATCAAACCTGAACCAGGTCGTACGAATATGGCAATGTTAGATGCGATCATGGAAGGTAAAATGAAAGCAATGTATTTAGTTGGGGAAGATATGGCACTTGTAGATTGCGATGCTAACCATGTAGATAAAGTACTTTCACAATTAGACTTCTTTGTTGTACAAGATTGCTTCCTTTCACGTACAGCACAATATGCGGATGTTATTTTACCAGCAGCACCTTCTCTTGAAAAAGAAGGTACGTTCACGAATACAGAGCGTCGTGTGCAACGACTATATCAAGTATTACCAACACTTGGTGAATCAAAAGCCGATTGGGAAATCCTTCAATTAGTAGCACGTCGCCTAGGTGCTGACTGGAATTACAGTCACCCAAGTGAAATCTTTGCTGAAATGGCTAGTCTTGCTCCATTCTTCTCGCAAGCGAACTATGATGTATTAGAAAATTGGGGTAGCTTCTGTTGGGGTAGCCATGATGGTAAAGACACACCTTTACTATATGAGGATGGCTTTAACTTCCCTGACAAAAAAGCTCGTTTCGCTTTAAACGATTGGATCAGACCGGTTGAATATGAAGCGCAATATGATTGCCATATTAACAATGGTCGTATGCTTGAACACTTCCATGAAGGTAATATGACAAATAAATCAAAAGGTATTCAATCGAAAGTACCTGAAATTTTTGTTGAAGTATCACCAGAACTAGCAAAAGAACGCGGCATTGAAGATGGAGCTCTTCTTCGTTTAGTGTCTCCTCAAGGCGCATTAAAATTAAATGCCCTAGTAACAGACCGCGTACAAGGAAATGAACTATTCTTACCAATGAACTCTGTAAGCAAAGATTCAGCGATTAATTTCTTAACGGGTCCAGCTGCAGACATCAATACATCGACACCTGCTTATAAACAAACAAAAGTACGCGTAGAAGTATTGAAACAAAAAGGAAAATCGCCACTTCCTAGAACAAACCCACGTTATAAAAAACGCCATCCACAAAATGGGGTTGAAGTACAACGTAAATGGGATCGTCCTGGCTACGTTCACTTAACAACAACTAACGAAAGGAAGTGATTTCATGGCTGCGCCAATTACAACAATTAAAAAACAACAACTAACAGAAGAACAACTGAAGGAAGAAAAGTTAGACAATTTAAAACAACTTCTTTCTGAGAATGAAGAAATGGTCAATCAAGTCTTTTCGATCATGGCAGAATTAAATGATATTGGAGCACTTGAAGCAGCTACAAAGCTACTTGAAGCAAAAGAAGATGTTGCACATATTGCACTTGGTCAATTAACTCGCAAGCCCGTTACAAATATCATCAACAACTTAATGGGTGCTGCTGGAGCATTAACTGAACTGAATCCAGAAACAACGACAAAGCTTATGGAGAGTTTAAACAGTGGCTTAGATGAAGCTAACAAAGCCGTTGAAGCTGATGAAAAAGTTAGTACCTTCAAGTTGTTAAAAATGTTAAAAGATCCTGATGTCAATCGTGCCATGAATTTTGGCATTCACTTCTTAAAAGGGCTTGGCAAAGGTTTAAAATAAAGGTGGTTTCTTTTATGCTAACAAACGAGCACATTTTACAAACATTGAAGAAAATTGATGACCCAGAACTTCATAAAAGTATCGTTGACTTGAATATGGTAAGAAATATTCAAGTTGACGGTACGCATATCTCACTGGATCTTGTCTTGACTATTCAAGGTTGTCCATTAAAAGCCAAAATTCAAGCAGATGTTGAAGAAGCGTTAAAAGCGATTGGTGCATCAAAAGTATCCATCCAATTTGGTTCTATGACAGATGACGAACGTCGCAGTTTAACAGCTTCTTTAAAATCTCAAAATGTTACGGCTAAAGGTATGCCTACAATGCTTCTACCCGACTCTGGTGTCAAATTTATTGCCGTTACTAGTGGTAAAGGTGGCGTCGGTAAATCTACTGTGACGATTAATTTAGCAGTAGCCCTTGCCCGCCTTGGTAAACGAGTAGGGATTTTAGATGCTGACATTTATGGCTTTAGTATTCCTGCCATGATGAAGATTCATCAAAAACCAACAATGCTTGACCAGACAGCTATTCCAGTGATGAGTGATGGTGTAAAAATCATGTCGATGGGCTTCTATACTAACGACAACCAACCTGTCATGTGGCGTGGGCCAATGCTCAACAAATGGATTCGCAATTTCCTTGTCAATACACATTGGGGTGATTTAGATTATCTCCTCATCGATTTACCACCTGGTACAGGAGATGTAGCCATTGATATGGCGGCAATGATTCCACAAGCACAGGAAATCATTGTAACAACTCCGCACCTTGCAGCTTCCCATGTTGCTTCTCGTGCAGGTCTGATGGCTCAACATACAAAACACACGATTCTCGGTGTTGTTGAAAACATGGCTTACTTTGAAAATGCAAATGGTGAAAAGAACTATTTATTCGGTCAAGGTGGCGCCGAACAATTAGCAACTGAGCTTCAAACAAATATCATTGCTCAAATTCCTTTTGCGCAACCCGAGGAAAATACAGGTTCTTCCGTCTATGACGAGGACTCAATTATCGGTGAAGTATTTACCCACCTTGCAGAAGATATAACGTATCAATAAAACAATAATAACCCTTGACTCGTTCTTACACGAGACAAGGGTTTTTTAATATAGCAGTGTTCTAACGAAACACTCCCCTACTATTTAGTTCAATAACCAGCCTTTTTTAAAACCTGCATAAAATAAAAACGATACGTATTTTTTACGAAAGTATCTAAAGGAAGCCCAACATTTAATTGATACTTTGTAAAAATAAAATAAAAACGCTTATCCCATTTTAAACGTAATAATTCCCCAGCATCTTCACCGTATTTCTCTGTAAATTCCTCAATTAAAGGTTCGACCATATAGTAGCAATAGTCTTTTAAGTTTGCGAGGGCCTCTATATCTTTCTCCTTTTGAAAACGCGTAATCCAATCAGCTAATTGTTCATTCATTTAAAAATTCATCTCTCTTTATATTGAGTTTCTTCCTATTATATTATAACTCTTTTTCTATAAATTCTCGCTTCTCACGTTTCTTCGATACTTCAATTTGGATCAGGTCACGCTGAATAAACGTTGATAAAAAAACGCTTTAATCCCTACTAAAGGATTTAAAGCGTTTCGTAATATTAATTATATAAAAGTTTTACAGCAATGCTTACAGGATTCAATATAAAGATGATTAATTATTGAAGTAGACGACTCATCACTATGGCATTTATTCCTCATTAAACCACAGTTCATCTTTGTTATCAACGTCACCATTATAATTGATTAGAATTTCTTCTCCAGCTTTTATATCTTTATAAGCAAAAAAGTCAAATGTTTGATTTTTAAAATTAATCTCATATGTTGCATTTGGTTCATAAGAATGATTAAACAACATTCCATAACCAAGAAGAATCGCAGAACGACCTATGCCATACTCAAAAGCGTAATCAGCGAGCAAGGTTTGCTCAATGTATTGATGCTCTTCATTTGGATAAGCAATTACAGGTGCCTCATGTAAAAGCTCTCCTTTTTGGATATCGCATGTAGCAAATACCCCTCTATTGAATTCTCCATCACTTAATGGAGATGTTTTTATTTCAATCATGTTTGTTCTCCTACTCATTAATAAAATTTACTTTCTAACTGTAACATTAATTTGAACATTGAGCTCTAAAAAAATGAAATTATTTTAAATTAAACACCTTTATTGTCACCGAATAATCACTCATCACCATAACGTGTGGTTGATTTAACAAATGTCATCCACAACTTTTGGTGATGAGCCCGAAAAATTGAAGATCAACAAGGATTATCAAAATAATCTTTTTGTTTGGTAGAAAATGTGTAAAGTCTTTTCATTTTCTATCCTTGTCAAACGTATTTAAAGGAAAAGCGCTCCGAACCCTTTATACTTAAGGATCCAAAGCACTTTTCAATTGGTTTGGTCTAGCGTTCCCAACTAAAATTAAGCAGTTGCTTTTTGCGGATTTTTTTTACTCATTTTACTTAACCAAATAAAAATAAACACAATAATTAATATAACCGGGGCTAACTCTTTTGGGAAAAATAGCATTAGAGAAATCCCAACTAGTAAAGGTGTCTTTAAAATAGCAATCGAAGCACTACCACCTATAACAGCTACGATAAAAAGCATATCTAGTTGCGGGAAAAAAGTCGCGATCGCGTAGCCCTGTAAAATGGAAGCAAAGATAACTGGTAAAACATTTCCACCAACCCAACCTGACTTAAAACAAAACTCCATAAAAATCAGTTTTAAAACAGATGCTAAAATTAATGTAGCCATCGAAAGTGTCGGTACTAAACTAGGTAAAGCTTGCATAGACAGTTGACCGGAAAAAAGTAATTTAGGAGCGATTAAAGACATCAAACCAATCCCAATACCACCAATAACAGCACTTAAAATAATTTTATTGTTGATTTTAGAAAAGATTTTATTCATTGCTCTTTCCATTAGTTCATAAAGTTTACTAAACAAAATACCAAACAACACAAAAGGAATAAAAAGATACAATTCATCCAATCCCCAATTCGTTTCGCCTAACTTGGTCACAAAAGGAGGTTGATCTGATATTTTAATAAAAAACATAAAGGTTACTATTCCATTAATGATAAATAATATATATAAGAATTTCTTCAATAAAAGCAGTTTTTTCTCTTTAGGTGCCTGTTCAGGATTATAGGGAATAAGGTAATTATGAGGTAAAGCAAATTTTTTTAGCCTAATTAACCAAGACTCCTTTTTCCATTCATTGTAGGAAAAATAAAAGTAACGCATTTTATCTGCCTGCCATACTGATAACGCAATAACAGAACTTAATATGGCTGCTGCAGGACCAACACTTGCACCAAAAATTAAAATTAAAAAAGCAATTAAAAAATTGAGACCTACATTTGAATAGTTCATTCTTTGAGTTGTTTTTAATTCAACAATAGCTTCATTAGCCGTTTGAGGCAGGCCCCCCCACTTATACTTGCTAACGCCTACTAAAACACCACCAAAAACACATAAAAGTAATGTATAAATAGCGGGTACTTTTAAAGTATTGGATACGTCAGTCCATAAAAAATCTGCCAAGCCATTAACTATTATTAAAAAAACAGAAGAAATAAAACCGATAATCCCACTTAAAATTAAGCCATAAACTAGTAATCCGATTATTTTAAAATACTTCTCATTCAATACAAAATTCACCACTTTTATACATATATTAAGACACTCTCTTGTTAGTAACTATATTTATTTGAAATACAGCCATTTTTATAATGCCCATATAACTATACTAGACTTTGTGCTGAAAGAGCTAGTATTTTCCTCTCTAGTATCTAAACAAACTAATAGATAGATTGCCTATAAAGCAGTAATGGATTATTTAATAGAGCGAGGGACTTTCAAAGGATTCTCTTAAAACAGAGCCATTCATGGCAAATTTAAGCGGTTCAAAAAATTGGATGGTTTCCGTTAAAATCGAAGGTGATTCAAAAACGTATTACTATTACTTGAATCGTGAAAATAAAGTTGTTTTAGAATCTTATGTAGAACATGGTGTAGAAAAAGTAATCGATTAGGTGTGTTGATTAACTATTTTATCCATCCTAATTAATTAGAAGGCTCTGATTTCCGTTCCGACTAGGCGCTCTCTTAGAGGCGTCCAGTCGGAACGGAAATCAGCCACACGTTATGACGATGAGACTACTAAGTGTTAATTTATGAGTCTTTGGTTATATTCAACCCACTTTTCCATTTCTCTCTCAACCGCTCGATTTTGCCATTCAAACCATATACCCGAACACTCACTACAATGACTATCTACTCCACTTTTTTTATGTGCATCTTTACATGTAAATACAGTCTTTTTACGACAACTATAGCAGTAAACTTCTTTTTCTTTATAAAATTCCATAACCATCAACTCCCACATTTTACACATATTCATTTCCGTTTTGTACACAAATTATTCTTATTTACAAAGTAATCGTGACCGTTATAGTAGGGCGATACGATAAGCTCAATCGCATTTAACGAATCTGTGAGGGTTAATAATGAAGCAAAGGAATTAAATTGCACAGGTTGTCTAAATGGAGCTATCACGCCATGTGTGGGGCTACAGGAGTTTCTATGCGCAAACAAAAGGACTTGCAGATATGAAGGATAATCATCATGCAAGTCCTATCTTGAAGTTTATGTCAAATTAGCTTATTGTTTCAAGAACCGAATCTTTAAAAATCACACTTTCAACAATCGAAATTCAATATCAAACATTTAAATTTACCTGCCTCCATTAGTCGAATAACAGGTACTCACCCCTTCTTGAATCAACGTACCGATGCAAAGCTAATTTTAACATCTAACATACTTGCGTTTGAATCCGATTCTCCCTTTATCCATTTCTTTTTGAATACTTTCGTAAGCATTTAGGAAACTTGTTTTTTTCTTGTCCCGTTTGACTTCTACTATACCTACTTCCTTTGCGGTCTCGACAGCCTTTTCATGTAGTGGCAAATATGAAAGTCCTACTGTGTATAGAAAATTATTCATAGCAGATTTCGTTCTTTCTGGCGAATTATGAATAGAATTTTTCACAATATCAAGCATATTGGAAATCTTGCTTTCGGAAAATTCATTGTCTTTGCGATTCCCTAAAAGCCAGCAGTAGCAACTCCAACCCGCTGACATTCTTAGCTCGTCACCGCTTGCAATCCATTTATCTGCAACGTCTTGTGCAATAGCTGACTCTGATAAAGTTACTGCCACTACATAATCAGACAGCATATAAAAATACGCTTCATCTATCCAACGATCAAAATCCGACTCAGTCATAGCTTTTGGGTCTGCTATGATGCCTGCAAAATACATTGCATCATAGTTACCTGTAGCATAAAGCTCTTCAGCTAAAGATTGATTTATTTTTATTTTCTTCGCGATTGGTTTCATAGCACCTGTAGCCACACCAAAAACAGGCTCGTGTGCACCATTAGATATGTACATTTTTTTAGTTCGTTCCTTACCGAGGGATTCAAGCTCCTGCATAACTGTTTTGAAATCCATAGTTTTATACTTCCTTCCTTAATATTAATACCTTTTTAATGATAACCAACTAGTTTCTATTCCTTATCAAGTCTTCCATACTTCCTGATTTTTTAACCATAATCGTATTCAAGTATTCCGCTTCGTTTGTTTTAGTACATTCCTACACAATTTTTAAATCGATTTTATCATAAATATCCAATAAAAAAATCACCTCTAAGAAAACTACGAGGTGATTTTATCAAACTTTATTACAATTTATCAATCTTTATAGTGAAGTTAATCTAACACATTAAGTATGGACATGTTTTGATCAATCTTTTTCAAAAGATACATTTATTATTAATTTTCAATTCAATGTAAAATTCATATTTGAGAAAGTACCTCTCATGACTAATACCTAATTAATAATACCTGTTGGGTATAATGTAGTTCCTCCAATTGAAACATTTATTTCATTCGATAATGGAACATTGTATTCATCAATAATTGTTCTCCACCAATCCCATGCAAGACCTGTACATTCTCTTGCATAAATTCTTATATTTTTTGAATTAGGCGGAAGTGGTATTACTGTAGAGAAATGAGCTGTTTTGTCTTTCCAGCTTCCATCCCAAGTTTTATGGGATAGTACTTCATTTCCATTTTCATCATATGAAAATTCATCCCAGGCTACTTCAAATTGAGCAACATATGCACCAGAATGATCAAGAATGATGCTTCCTTTAGAATATTCGGTAGTTGTCGTCTCGATATAATCTGTATTGTTATGAACAGCAGCAATTGAATTATCCTTTAAGAAAACACTTGTATATGATATTGGGTATGCTGGATTTTTAAGACTAAATTCTGCATTATCTTTAATTATTTTTCTAATATCATTAAAGTCTTTTGAGACAACCTGGTTATGCGCTTGTGAATCTCCGCCTAATACTACAGCAGTAAAGGAACTTTCTTCAAAAATATCTTTGTACTGTCCACTAGTTTCTACATTGGTATTGACATCATTCAGTAAGGCTTTAAAAGCAGCTTGTACATCCTTGCTCTTAGAGCTTGTTTCTAATTTCACATAAATAGTTCTGCCATAAGCTACATTTGACACCATAACGGGAGGAGCATCATTACTTACTCCTTTACGGGTTAACTCTTCAAAAAGAACACTATCATCAAAAAGGTCTGATGGATTGTTAGGTAGTTCTGCACTTACGGTATAAAATATTTGTTTATATGCCGCAACCATCACCTTTTTCTCTCCACTTTCAATCGCATTAAAGTCAATTCCCAGTGAATTGTCAAGAACTTTGGCGTTAACATTCAGAGTGCTTGCTATTTGAGATTTGCTATAAACCATAGATTCTGAATATTGTAGTCTTGCAGGTAAAGTATGGGTTGTTGAATATTTTTCATTCCAAGTAGATACTAACTCATCTACTGCCCCAGATACATTACCATATGTTGGATTATCCACAGTTATCGTATTTTCTCTTTTCATACCAGGTAAGTCTATGCTAATATTTAGCGGTTTTCTTTTGGCCACCAATAAACTAGGTTGATTGTCTACAAAAGCTTTGTTTGCAAGTTGTAATGCTCCTGGATAGGTACGATTCGCCATAGAATCGATAATTGAAATATCCACCGGTGAAGTTGTAAGTGATTTTTTATTACGTTCAACTACTATAAATTTATCTTTTGAGTTTTTACCTTCTTTTGGAACAAAACTATTAATCTTATCCCCATTCACTGCCAAAACTTCGCTGTTATTGTAGTTCAAGTTTGCTATACCAGTATCAATGTCATTAGGTATGCTTGTTTCACTAGCTAAATTAGTATCAAGTGTTTCAGCAAAGGAAATAATCGGATAGTTAATAATGCATAAACAAACAGATAAACTTACTAAAAATTTTATTACTTTAAAATAATTTCGCTTTCCCAAAAAAATCCTCCTCCTTTTTTTAGGAAATTATACCACAAGAATATTTTAAATAAATATAGTAGTTTAGTTTCATATTTCGGTTGACGTGTAGTGCATTTGATGTAATTCTCTATTAGTTAAGCAAAGTATTTTTGATTATGCAATAAAAAAAGACACCTACTTGTGACGGTGCCTTTTTGGAATGAGACTAGTATTTGATTTTGAGAGTATCCCCCTCGACATAAACTCCCTCGGAACGGGAAATCGGCAGCTTTTGCTCTGCTGAGAAGCCAATCGTTTCTCCATCCCTTAAAGTGACGTTCTCATCTACAATATATCCGGAAATAGTAATCAAAAAGTCACGCATCTCTTCAGGGGATGCTTGGCTGTCCAGGATTTCAATTTCATCCTTGCCAAAGGCTTTTAGCCCATTGGTATATCCATCGACCCCGGTTTCCGTTCCGATTAGGCCGAAATAAACCAGATTCAGTAAAGGGAACATGTCGTCATCCTTCATCATTTCAGCCATATCTAGATAAAGTTCAGGCTGAAATACAGTGCCGCATGTATAGATCCCTATTGCGTTAGGTAGCTTTAGGCAACTGGCCGCTAGCTTGGTGTATAGCCTGCCGCTGTCCAGCGGGGAGCCCGAGCGTGTAAATACAGCCAGAATGATTTGAGCTACATGCGTTTGGGTAACCTCCACGGCTTCTTTCCACAGATAGTTTCCCTGTGCATAATACTCAGCCTCACCATCCGGTATGGGAGCATCGACAAAACTTACCGCTAACATGCAGTCGTCCACTTCAAAGACCAAGGTTCCTTCCTTTGTTTCTTCGTCGTTTTCCTCATCCTCTTCCGACGAGCAGGTGATGTTCCAATCATTCAAAAGGTTGGCTTTTATCTGATCAATATCACATTCTGCAGAGTTAAGCAGAACGAACCCGTTAAAAATACCAGAACCATTGTCTTGCGTTTCCGCCTCGTCCTCCATGGATTGGGCAGCTTCATATGCTGCAGCCTGCTGCATCCAATATTCTCGGATTAATTCTACCATCTTTACAGCTTCTTGCTCTGCAGTCGCAGGGTCATAAGGTTGCATCTCGCTGAATATATGGCCGCAATGCTCGGTGTCAGACGGGTCCTCATAGCCTCCACATACGCCAAGGAGCCATTTTCCAAGCATTGCTTTTTTATACCTGAATATATAGTAGTGCATATCATGTAAATCAAACTCTCCTGCAATTTCTATTTTGCTAGGTTCTCTCCCGAGTTCGCGTTCATCCGCAAGCCAGTCAATCATGGATTGCATCGCTGCTTGTTGTTGAGCTGTCATTAATTTCTCCCCTTTATGAATGTATTATTCTACCATTATTATACCAGCTTTTATGGAAAGAAATAGTGAAGCAAGAATTATTCCTCTTATGGTAGATTACTCCTATTTCTATTATAGGAAGTCATTCATCGATTATTGAATGCTGGGATGAGTAGCAATATAATCCCGACTTTTTGGTCATAAAAAAATCCTCCATTCAATTGAATTGGAAGATAATTCCGGTACAATATTCACGTAATTTTCGGAGTAATAATAAAGGGATTCTACGTCAGTGACCGAATCCCTATTCTTTCAATGGTTTGCATGTGTAGTTCAAACGGTGAAATTTTGTAGATGTTCAGAACTAATACTATATGAAACAACCTTCTTCTTGTACTTCTTGACTACATCAACGTGATTGTCGTAACTAAAAACAAAGAAATTAACATCTTTTTTGCCTCTTTTTACGTTCATGATAAATGGAGTAACATTAGTCTCTGGCTGTAAAAAGAATTTTTCATTACCTGGAAATATATAGTGTTTTTTCAAAAATGAAGCTTTATTAAAATAGTTTGTAAATCTATTTTTTTCTTCCTCTTCTAAATTCTTTCCATTAAATGTTACCGTAACATCTTTTGAATCAAGTTTTTTATGAAGTTCAAATTTACGTACCCCCCATCCCACAACTATACTGGGAGGGCTCATTAACAATTTAATAATAGATCCAATCACTATCGTAATAATCAAACCTGTTGTCATACCATACCAACTCTTTCAAAAATTTTATCATTTTAGCAGCATTTACTATATTACTATATTATTACCTACATTGCACATTATTTCACAAAAAATAATTAGTAATTAGGCTATATCGATGTTTAACCACCTACCTCTCAATGATAAGGGATTTATCTTTTTTATAACCATCCAATTCGAAGCTTTTTTGACCATCCATTCACCTTAAATTTTAAATTAAACCATCAAATCTAACACATTTTTAGTCATCCCATGTCTACATACTATTAAGAGCTTCTGCAAACCTTTTGATTCCCTCATCTATTGAATCTTCATCTTCCTTTGCGAAAGTAAATCGAACAAATCCATCTTTGGATCCCAGTGTAGAACCAGGAACATAAATGACGCCTCTTTTAATAGATTCTTCAAGCAATTGGATTTCATTATAATTTTTAAGTATTTTACACCATATATGAATACCACCTTGAGGAATAGAATATTCCACCTGATCTTTTAAATAAGTATCAAGGCTTTTTATTATTTTATCTCTCCTTTTTTCTAATTCCTTAATTAAACTTTTTATATGAATATGAAAATTTTCTGATTCTAAAAAATCATTCGCTATCCATTGTGTATAGCTAGAATGACCGAAGTCAACTTGTTGTTTTGCATCGGATAATCTTTCAATGACCGATGTTGGGCCAATAATCCACCCTATTCTTAATCCTGAGGCAACAATTTTGGACAAAGAACTAATGTATAATACGTTTCCATTCCTATCCATTGATTTAAGGGTAGAGATTTTCTCTCCCGAAAAAGCTGTTAAACTATACGGATCATCTTCTACTACTGGAATGCCAAACTTTGAGGATATGTCTAAAATCGCTTCTTTTTTCTTTTTATTCAATAAGGAGCCCGTTGGATTTTGAAAATATGGATTTAAAAAAATCATTTTAATTCGGTGTTTTTTATATAATGACAGCAAATCTTCTGGGTTCATTCCATCCTTATCGACAGGTAGATAATGTACTTTTATACCTGCTGATTTGAAAATTGGAAGATTATAATTGTAGGAAGGATCTTCTATTGCTATTGCATCTCCAGGCTTTAACAAACACTGTACAATTAAATGTAATGCTTGTTGCGCTCCTGAAGTTATAAGTATTGAAGAAGGATTAGTTTCGATTCCCCGACTTTTTTTTACGTGTTTTGTAAGGGTATTTCTAAGGATTTCATTCCCCAGTGGATGATCGTATCCTAGGCTTCCAATAAAAGAACGTGTTGACGTTATCTCGCTTAAAAAGCTTTTTGGGAAAAGTTCTTCTGACAATTCACCGGAAGCTAAATTTATTAATTTATGTTCAACAGCTTCTTTTCTTATTTTTTGCGTTACAGGTTGACTAGGTAAAAAAGAACCCGCCTCAATATACCTATTCCAGCTAGGAATCCGTTTTTTTGTTATACCCCATATATCTTTACTAATGGTAGTACCGCTTCCTCTATTTCTTTCAATTAGCCCCATCGATTCTAATTCATCATATGCATTAACGACAGTACTTCTGTTTAAACTTAGAGCACTTGCTAAATATCTCTCTGATGGTAATGGTTTATCAGGTGGAAATGTACCATCTGCAATTCCCTTTTCAATATATTCTGCGAGTTGTTTATAAATAGCTTTTTTCGCTTGTCTATCAGGTTTCCAATCCAACTATACTCACCTCATTAGTTCCTTCAAACTTGCTCTTTCTTCTTTAGCAGTGTTTTTTCAGGTAAAAGATTATATATTAATATTATTTCAATTGTATTTAACCATCCACTTCATTGTTATTCTAGCCATCCACTAAAAAAAATCAATCATCATTTTCTATTTTATAACCAATGGTACAATGAGCGTGAAATCCGCTGAAAGAAGTTAAAACGGAATAGTAAAGCTTTATTTCAAATATCCCCTTCTTTTTGGACAAAGAAAAAAGCGCCTTCACATACAATCCATTCGTACAGAAACTCGACTTACCGAGTACTGTAAAACTGAATCATTAGCAAAAGTGCTTATTTCTCTAGGTTTAACGTTATAAAACTGTATGTCCCAATATTCAAGTTGTTTTTGTGGTGTTCCAAGTAAGTCCTTTTTTTATGAAAAAAATCAAAGCTGGTGAAATTGGTTTTGTCCCAACCTCTTGACGCTTACTGATGAAGAAAATAAATAGATGTCTTCGAACATACCTTAAAGTATGCTCAAGCTTGTTTCCTTAATATCAGTGATTAGCATATGACCCGGTGCATGGGTAATTATAATAGAAGGTTTACTTTCCATTGCTACTGCTTGAGGGGTTACGCCACAAGCCCAAAATACTGGTATTTCCCCTGGCTTAATGGACACGGCATCACCGAAATCTGGTTTTGAAATATCCGTAATACCTATTTGTTCAGGACTACCAATATGAATGGGTGCACCGTGCACATTTGGAAAACGCGAAGTAATTTGGATTGCACGAATCACATCCTCGGGTGTCATAGGGCGCATACTGACAACAGTTGGTCCTTCAAACACACCTGCTTTTTCACACGCGATATTTGTTTTATACATTGGCACATTACAGTTTTCTTGAATATGTCTTATTGGAATACCTGCTTCAAGAAGAGGTGTTTCAAATGTAAAGCTACACCCTATTAAAAAACCTACCATATCCTCTTCCCAATAATCTGTAATATCTAATACTTCTTCAGTTAAAATACCATCCCGATAAATACGATATTTCGGAATGTCCTTACGAATATCTGCATTTTCAGCAATCTTTGAAGGTATAAATGATCCAGGTTCTGTCACGTCTAATAATGGACATGGCTTTGGATTTCGCTGACAAAATAGTAGAAAGTCAAAGGCATGCTCTTTCTTCAAAATCACTAAATTTGCTTGTGTAAACCCAATCGACATGCCAGAAGTTGGTCCAGAAATTTCTTGCTTGCGAATAAGTTTACGGATCTCATTCGGCTCTAAAGTACTATATGTTGTCATCATCAATTCACTCCTTATCAATTATGCCTTGGCGTAATTGCGTCCGGATTTTGAATTGTGCCAGCACAATTCATTCCTTTGAAAATCCGTGACATCCGCCGGAGGCTTTTATCTTTATTCAGTAGGTGTTTGGATACCCACTGAAAAGGTACAAAAATCGCATTCATCTCACCACCTATAGAGGTGGGAGTCTTCTGCTGAATAAAGATAAATTAACCATCCATGAAAAGATGCTCATGGATGGTCGGTTGTTAGATTAACTAAAAATTTTCGGAATTTGTTCAATGAATGTAATAATGCTGAGATATCCCATAAGAACAACTACAATTGCTCCAGTTACAGTTAACCAACGTGGATGCTTATATGTGCCAACAATTTCTTTTTTGTGTGCAGCAACTAATATAATGCCAAGTGATAATGGTAAAATCAGTGCATTTAATGCACCTACCAAAATTAACACATTAACAGGCTTACCAACCAAGGCAAAAGTTGCTGTTGACATGATGATAAATGCTATAATCACCCAATTATGATATTTATCAATGTTAGGGTGGAATGAACGAATAAATGAAACGGATGTATAAGCTGCACCTACAACAGAAGTAATCGCTGCAGCCCACATAATCATACCAAACATACGATAACCAATATTACCCGCAGCTAGTTGGAAAACAGATGCAGGTGGATTGGCAGGATCAATGACTAAACCTTTTGAAACAACACCAAGAACCGCTAAAAATAAAGCAACACGCATTACGCCAGTAATCAAAATCCCTGTCACAGAGCTTTTTGTTACTTCTGACAAGGATTCTTGTCCTTTGATGCCAGCATCCAAAAGGCGGTGACCACCAGCAAAAGTAATGTAACCTCCAACTGATCCACCAACCAAAGTTACAATCGCAAACCAGCTAATTTCTTTAGGCCAAACAGTGTTCACAATCGCTTCTCCTACAGGTGGTGACGTTTTAAAAGCAACGAATAGCATGAGTAGAATCATGACACCGCCAGCTATTTGCGCAACCTTGTCCATTGCCTTCCCTGCTTCTTTATAGATAAATATAAAAATAGCAAAAAGTGCACTTACAATGGCGCCCATAATTGGATCTACGCCAAGCATTGCATTTAACCCTAATCCAGCTCCAGCAACGTTACCAATATTGAATGCTAAACCACCTATAACAATCATAATTGCAAGGAGAACACCTAATCCAGGTAACACCTTATTGGCAATTTCTTGCCCTCGTAAGCCAGAAACAGCAATGATTCGCCAAACGTTTACCTGAGCGACAATATCTAGAATCAATGAAATTAAAATGACAAATCCAAAGCTAGCCGCTAATTGCTGTGTAAATACTGTCGTTTGTGTTAAAAAACCTGGTCCTATAGATGAGGTAGCCATTAAAAAGGCTGCTCCCATTAACACACTTTTACTTGCTGTTTTCTTAACAAATTTACCTTTTTTCTCTTGCTCGATCGCTGCTTCACTAACTTCCGTTTTTTTTGCTACCATTGACTTACCCCTCCTTGATTGCACGTACTGATATTTGATGTTCTGCTAATCTTGAATGAATATATTTTGCAAACTCTACAGCATGTTCCCCGTCCCCATGAATACAAATAGTATTTGCCTGTAATGGGATTTCGATTTGCTGCTGTGACAGCACAATTCCCTCTTTCACCATTCTCACAACCTGATTCACAGCTTGTTCCTTATCGGTAATCAATGCATCAGGTTGTTTACGAGATGTTAAAGAACCGTCCTTCTGATAGGTACGATCTGCAAACACTTCATGAGCTGTTTGAAGCCCTACTTTTTCTCCAGCTTTTGTTAATTCACTACCTGAGAGACCGAATAACACAAGTGAAGGTGAAATATCATAAATGGCTTGTGCAATTGCCTCAGCAATCGCTGGATTTTTAGCTGCCATATTATAAAGTGCTCCATGCGGCTTAACATGCTGCATGGTTTCATTGTAAGTCGTTAGAAAACCTTGCAATGCTCCAACTTGATAAATAACCATATCATAGGCTTCCTGTGGTGTGATGTTCATCTCACGTCGTCCAAAGCCATTTAAATCCGGTAATCCTGGATGTGCCCCGATTTTCACACCATTAGCAATGGCTAGCTTAACTGTCTCTCGCATGACTGTTGGATCTCCTGCATGGAATCCACAAGCAATATTAGCAGAGGTTACATATTTTAAGATTTCTTCTTGCTCTCCAAGTCGATAACGACCAAAACTTTCCCCTAAATCACAGTTTAAATCAACTCGAAACATCTTCTTCCCCCCGTTTTCTTCCCACTAAAGTAGTTACAATGAATACGTTTACAACTATTTTGTACCGATATTCGGAACTTGAGTTTTGAAATTTAAAAAAATCTTAACATATTTTATAATTACTGAAAAGTATAAATTTAAAATTTTGAGAAAGAATATTTTTTTTAAAATTTTCATATAAATTAAACTTGTTTTTGTTTATTCTTTAAATATAATATTAATAATCCGTTATTTAAAACTGATATACCGAATTACGAAACTTCAGGAGATGATTTTTATGCTGAATTTAAAAGAGAATGTACAGATAAGACCTTTAAGCGATTCTGCACTAGTCATACATGTAGGTGAAGGAATCAGTGAGGCAATTCACAACAAAGTTAAAAGTGTATTAAATTTATTAGAGAGAAATCCATTTGAAGGATTCATCGAGGTTGTGCCTGCCTATAATAATGTGACAGTTTATTACAATCCGATTGAAGTATACTTTTCAAATATAGAAAAAGGAGGCGAAATACCTTACGAAAAGGTGAAAGCAACAATTCTTTCTTTATTGAACCAATCTCACATAGTTGAAACAACGAAGGAACGTGTGATAAAAATCCCTGTAGTATATGGTGGTGAAATGGGACCAGATCTAGAATTTGTAGCCTCTTATCATGGTTTAACACCTAATGAAGTCATTAAAATTCACTCTTCTGTAGAATATCTTGTTTACATGATAGGCTTTGCTCCAGGTTTTCCGTTTATGGGAGGTATGGACAGACAAATTGCAACACCTCGCAAAGAAACTCCACGGTTATCGATTACTCCGGGATCTGTTGGAATTGCGGGCAATCAAACAGGGATTTACCCATTAGAAACTCCAGGTGGATGGCAAATCATCGGACGAACACCTTCTCGTTTGTTTCTACCTGAACAATCTCCTCCAACCTTATTACAACCGGGTGATCGAATTCAGTTTGTACCAATTTCGTTGGAAGAATATAAGAGCGAATGGGAGATGGAAACATGGGCATAAAGGTATTACAGCCAGGTATGCTGGCAACCATTCAAGACCTAGGAAGATATGGGCTACAAAAGTTTGGTGTTATTGTCGGAGGAGCAATGGATTCAATTTCCTTACGAATTGCGAATTTACTTGTTGGAAATTCGGAAGGAGAAGGCGCTCTTGAGGTGACGCTTTATGGAACAACCCTTTTATTTGAAACTGATGAACTGATCGCAATTACAGGTGGCAATTTACAACCTACAATAGACGGAAAAGAAGCACCAATGTGGCGACCACTTTTGATTCAAAAAGGATCTGTTTTAAAATTTAATACTGCGATTAGTGGTTGCCGAGCCTACGTATCGTTTAGTGGCGGAATTCAAGTGCCCAAAGTGATGAGCAGTAAAAGCACCTACATACGTGCTGGAATTGGAGGATTTCAAGGTAGAAAATTGCTGAAGAATGATGTCTTTGAATTAGATAGACGATCTGAGTTAGGCGAGGATCTTTTTAAACAATTAAAAAAAGAACCAACATACCTTTCTTGGTCAGCTGATTACACATCCTTTGTTACATTTAAAAAAACGCAAACAATCCGCTTCATAAGAGGCTCTGAATATCAGCATTTCGATGAGGAGAGTTTAAAAAATTTCCTTTCAATGCCTTACACCATCACAACATACGCAGATCGAATGGGCTATCGATTAGAAGGAGAGGCTATTCAATTAAAAGAGCCATTTGAATTATTATCCGAAGGGGTTACATTTGGAACAATTCAAGTGCCTGCCAATGGGCAACCTATTATTTTAATGGCAGATCGTCAAACAACTGGTGGATATCCTAAAATAGGACAAGTGATTTCTGCCGATTTACCATCATTAGCACAAATGCAAGCAACTGGTCGAGTCTATTTTAAAGAGGTCACTCTTGAAGAAGCTCAATTGGCATTAATACATCAAGAAAGAAAACTAAAAGAATTAGCATTTGGGCTCCGTTTAAAAAGGGTATAGCAACTATAAGTAGAGGCTATTCTATCGTCCAAAATTCGTTTATTTAGATAGTAATGTTTTCAGTTAGCAATTTCAGCGCAAAATGGGTAATCTCAAATGACTTTTGAGACTACCCATTTTTTAAAGCTGTTCATACCCCAATTGTTTAGAAATCTCTGCGGTAGCCTTCTTAAGTTTATCGACGAAGATTTCAACGTTTTCCCCTCGATAATTGCTTTCTAGTCCCGCAATACTCATTGCTGCAACGACTTCTCCTTTATGATCGTAAATCGGTGCTGCAACAGCAGATGTATAATTTTCTAATTCTGAATGGCTGATTGTATAACCAAATTCTCTAGCCTGTACAATCGTTTCAAAAAGCTTTTCCTTATCTGTAATCGTCCCCATTGCAAATGATTTAAGTTCTACCGATTCGAGATATTCCTTTATGTCTGCATCTGGTAAAAAGGATAAAACAGCACGAGGGCATGCCCCTGCATAAAGAGGACTTTTTCTACCAATTGCTGTGTAGAGTCGAACTTTTTGCTTCGTATCTATTTTCTCGATATAAACAGCATCATCACCATCACGAACGATTAAATTAATCGCTTCTTTTACATCATTATGTAACTCATTCATAATTGGATCTGCAATTTTTCGCACATCTAGGCGCGTTGATACTAAATGTCCAAATTTAAGGAAGAGAATACCTAACCTATATTTTGCATCAGTTCCCTTTTCTAAAAATTCCATTTCCTCAAAAGATTTCAACATGCGGAAAGCAGAGGTTTTAGGGATTCCTGATAACTCAATTACTTCTTGAAATGACAGTTCAGTATGATCGATAAATAAATTTAAAATATCCATTGAACGGATAACCGTTTTATTATTATTTGTCAATTTAAGTTTTCTCTCCCTTCTATACTAGATTTAATCTAATCATCATTTTTCTTTTCTTAATTAATAATTATACCTAACATCTTACTATTTTTATATACCTTGTAAATCAGATTGACAAAGGCATAAAAAACAGGAGCAAAGAATGGCTGCTTTGCTTCCATGCTCTTTACCCCTGCTTGTTATTCTTATTTTGATTCCCTCGATTACTATGCTAGTTAAAAAATGCGGATATTCTATTTTTGTCCTACGCTTTGACGTTTTTCCTTAAATAAAATCACTCCAATCAAACCAACGATGGAGAAGATCACTGGCGTGATGAAACCATAGTAATATCCATCAAATAGATTTCCTGAAGTTGATTGAAAATGATCCAATATATATCCAAAAATGATGGGTAGCAATACAGCACTTAGAAAGCCGCCCGTATTCGCAATCCCTGAAACAATTCCTGATTCTTCAAGTTTAAAAGATTGACGTACAGCTGCAAAGGTTAATGCACTTGCCCCATATCCAAAGCCAATGATAAAAAAAATAATAATTAGAAAGAAAAAGGAAGGATGACCATTACATAAAAGGAAAGAAAACCACCCTAATAAAACAATGATATGAACGACAATATACGGTCTTTTAATTGTTTCTAATCGACTTGAAATCCAACTAGCTAGAGGTGCTCCAATAAGTGCCCCGATAGGACCGATCATAATCAGCTGGCTGGCATCAGAACGAGTCATTTCATACACATTCATCCCATATGGTACTGCCCACGAACTGATAAAACCTACATAACCGCCGACTACCCCAAAATGGCAAAAGAATAGAGCCCACGCTTGTGGATTTGAAAATATTTCTGACTACGTTTTTTTGAATGTTCTTCATGCACAAATTTTTATTATTTTTTTACGACTAGCACTAAACACCGTTAGATAGATGCTTCTGTTAGCCAATTTTCGATGAATGGATGGATTTCGTTAATTGCTTTTCGGCCAGTTACAACAGATACGTGACCTGTATTTACATAATGAAGTGTTTTATTTTTACTTGAAACTTTGTCATTGAGCGGCTCAATTTGTTGTGGTAGAACAATATTGTCACGCGTTGCGACAATATTTAACAAATTGGCTTTGATTTTGGAAAGCTCAACCTTGTGTCCACGGATATAGAGCTCATCTCTAATCAACTTATTTTCTTGATAAAATTCACTAATCCACTGTCTGTATGATTCACCAGGGAACGGAATCCCATCGTTAAGCCATTTTTGCATAAGCTTCCAGTTTAATACGAAATCTTCATTCTCTACTCGATCTGCAAGACTGATGTATGGGCCGTAAACATTCGAAATTGGATTTAGCAGTTTATTGCCATAATCAATCATTTCGAATGGTACATTGCCAAGTGTATCGACTAACTGATCTAAATTGAAGTATCGCTTATCCAACCAATTTGAATAATGTCCAGCATCTTCAAAATCAATTGGACTCGTCAATAAAATAAGATTTCGAATCGGCAAGTGCGGATGAAGTGCAGTAAAAATAGCTGTCATTGTCCCACCCATGCAATAGCCAAGAAGTGAGATCTCTTTTGCCGCAGAAGTATGAAGCACCTTTTTTACAGCACGCGGTATATAATCCAATATATAATCATCTAGTTTCATGTGTCGGTCTTCATGACCAGCTGTTCCCCAATCTAACAAGTAGACATCATGTCCCTGATTTGTTAAATGCTCGATTAAGCTGTTGCCCGGATAAAGATCCAATATATATGGTTTATTAATCAGGGCATAGATCATCAGAATCGGAACTTTATTCGTTTTCTTTAATGCAGGCTGATAACGATATAACTTTGTTTTGTTTTTTGTCCAGACTACTTCTTTAGGTGTCTGGCCAACTTTGGGTTCAGGTTCCCTTGTAATGACTTCTGTCAAACGTCTGAAACGATTAAAACTTTTCTTAGAATCTCCTTGCATTTGATTGATCCAATCTTCTAATTCTTGCGTACCAAGATTCATCATGCGACCCCTCCTTCAGTATCGTTCACCCATAAAAAGAGCTTCTCTAGGAAGCTCTTACCATTAGTTACATATACAATCCGCCGTTTACATTGATTTCTTGACCGGTAATATAACTCGACTTTATGAGGAATAGAACCGTATCAGCAACCTCATCAGTTTGCCCTAAACGTCGCATTGGCACTTTAGCAATTATAGATTCCTTCACATTTTCTGGCATCGCCAAAACCATCTCTGTCTCAATGAAACCTGGGCAAATTGCATTTACAGTAATACCATTCTTTGCAGTCTCCAGCGCTAGTGATTTTGTAAAGCCCAGTAATCCAGCTTTCGAAGCCGAATAGTTTGTTTGACCGAAACCACCAGATTGACCGATAATTGAACTGATATTGATAATTCGTCCATATTTCTGTTCGAGCATATGATTGATTACTTCAGATGTCGTCTTAAATACACTATTTAAATTGACATTAATTACTTCTTCCCATTCTTCAATCGACATCTTTCGGAATGTTTTATCTCTTGTAATTCCAGCATTATTGATGAGAATATCAATTTGGCCGTAACGTTCTAAGACTTCCTCAATAAATTTATGGACATTATCTGCCACCATTACATCTGCTTTAAATGCAAATGCAGTGCCACCCTCTTGTTCAATTTCGTGAACAATGTCATCGGCTTTTCCCGAACTACTTTGATAGTTAATCGCAACTAGTGCTCCATTTCTTGCTAATACCTTAGCAATTTCTGCACCAATACCACGTGACCCACCTGTGACAACTGCTACTTTTCCTTCAAGAGGCTTTACATATTCAGCTGGTTCTAAAACATTTGGTTGCAAATGTACCATAATTGAAATCACTCCTAATTCGTAAATGTTTAAAAAAATGAGAATTAAGTATTATTTCTTTGTGTTTGTATCCTCTGATGTTGATTGTGGTGTCGCCTTTGCCTCAGGCTGTGTTGCTTCAGTTTTCGTTGCAACGATGACTTCACCTATTTGTATTTTTTTATCCAGTTCTGTTAAAGCTTCTAACACCTTGTCGAATTTCTTCTCCAAGTTACCAACAGAACGTTTTAATTGGTTAATCTCTTTTGTCACTGTTTCACTATTTTCATAGAGTTGATGATCAATATCATCGATTTTATCTTCTAGGTTGATGACAAGTGAGGCAACATTTGCGACTTCATCTCGTGTAGGAATATTTGCTTGTTTGAAATAAGCTTCTGTAAAATTACTGATCATTTTATGATATTGCAAATAACTAGATTGGATTTTGCCTAACCCTTCAGAGAAGGATTCTTTTCCAAGTGTATCCTGAATAACGTCATGCCATGCCTTTTCAGTATGTTCGTACATATCCTTCCACATCGTAAAAGGTTCAAATGGAATTTTTTGAGTCAATGAATATCACCTCCTTAAATGAACTACCGTTGAGATCATAACATATATTTTCTATTTTTATATATTTTTTACTTTTATTTTACAAAAAATTCAAAATACTATTCTTTATGGCTCATCACCAAAAGTTGTGGATGACATTAGTTAAAACGTATGCTATGTATAAAAGTTGATTGGAGTCGAGGCTGGGCGACTCATCGGACGCCCCCAGGAAGCTTTGCTCTGTGCGAAAGCGTAGTGCTAACGTAGCGGCAGCAACAAAATGTTTTATCTGCGCGAAAGCGAAGCGGCAGCGACAAAATGTTTTATCTGCGCGAAAGCGAAGCGGCAGCGATAAAAGCGCACAGCCGGAACGGAAATCAACCACACGTTTTGGTGATGAACCTTCTTTATGCCTCTAATAAATTGGAAGTCTCATTATAAAATTACCTCATGAAACATTTTACAATCTACACCAAAGTACATGTTTATGTTTCTCTTTATATATTTATGAAAGTAAATTTAAATCTATGATGATTCTCTTTAAAATCAGTTCTTTTGGTGGGTATATAATCTAGGATTTACTATTTTTCTTTTATTAATTGCTTTAATTAGCAGTCGAGTACTACATTACACATTTATAAAAATAGAAAATCCTTCATTATTTTAAAATAATTTACCTTAGATTCCTAAAGTTGACAATTAAAACAGATAGGTGTAATTTACATGTATAAGTATTTTTATATTAGGTAGGTGGATAACGATGGAACATAAACCAGAAAAAGCAAAAAAAAGTAAAACAACAAGTATGGGTACGCCTAAAAATTTTCTTGTACCAATCATGTTGTTACATTTACGTGATTGGAATAGCCATGGCTATGAATTAATGGAGAAAATCATGCAATTTGGGATTGAATCAGTAGACCAAGGGAATTTTTACCGCTTGCTGCGACAACTTGAGAAAGATGCATTAGTAACATCCGAGTGGGATGTAACATCAGGTGGTCCAGCAAAGCGGATTTACTCAATTACAGAAGCCGGTGAACGATATTTGGAAATGTGGGCAGGATCTTTAAGCCATTATCAAAAAATGTTGGATCAGTTTTTCAATTTGTATAATCCCTTTTTCTCCCCTTTTAGATCTGCTTCTCAAACGAAGAATGATGACGACTAACGATAGGATGTTATGCAAAAATTTGCATTCATTATACATCTCATGAGTTTATGGAACCATGTTAAAGGAGGAATTATTAATGGCAACGGTACAAGACAAACAATTTGTAAACCAGGTGGATATGATTTGGGATGGTTGGCTAAACAACCTTAATGCTGTGCAAAATTTCCAAGAAGATCTGCAACAAAAAGCACTACAAGCATTCTCTTACCAAAAGGAACTGCTCAATTTTTCAGTAAAGACATTGAACACAATGGAAGAAGAGTCTAAAAAAGTTACAAAGGATTGGAACGAGAAAGTACTAAGCAAAGTAGAGCAAAGTAGAATCAACCAAGGTGAGCAAGTTTCCGAATGGTTGAACAATATTCAAGATGTTACAGAAAGAGTCCAATTACTTTCATGGAGTCCGAGCCATGCAATGTTGGATTTGTTCATTGAATCACAAAAACAATTAGAAGCGACTATGAAAAAAGCGCTGGAAAGCCAACAAAAAGATCGTACTGAAAATTTTAAGAAAATAGAAGAATTAACTGAACAAATGAAAGCAACTCATAAAGGGATATTAAAGCTTACTAAGTCTTAAAATTCCCTATTGAGTTAACCCCTTTCTACAACATGAATATGGAGGTTTTAAGAAAGTGCCTAACTACGAAGAGATCCATATAGGCGATAAGGCTAGTTTTACAAAAACTATTTCCGAATCAGATGTCTATCAATTTGCAGGAATAACAGGTGACTTTAACCCAGTCCATGTGAATTCTGAGTATGCAAATCAAACCATTTTTAAGGAACGTGTTGTACACGGAATCCTTACAGCTGGTTTCATCTCAGCAGTACTAGGGACGAAACTCCCTGGAACAGATACAATTTATTTATCACAAAAAGTGGATTTTAAAGCGCCTGTCAAAATTGGAGACACCGTCACGGCTGAAGTCGAAGTCTTAGAGAAAAAAGACCGAAAAAAAATAATTCGCCTACGCACAATTGTCAAAAACCAATTGGATGAAATTGTCGTAGATGGAGAAGCAGTTGTTATGAAATGATTAAACAAAAGTAGACGATTATGTTCCAAGTTTGAGCTGGCACAATCGTCTACTTTTTTGTCGCAATTGACTTCAATTTTCTTCAACCACTAAATTTATATAATATCAGGAGTGTTGTTTAACCAATTTTCCCCACTACTACTAAAGTAGTAAGTTGATTTCCGCTACGGGTTACTCGCTTTCCGCGGGCAAGCATCGAGCCGCTTCCTTCACTACCATGTCTCAGACCGAATCACGCTCGAAATAGCTACGGGAACGATTGAAAAACTGATCCGTAATAAGCGCGCTCAGCTTCATCCAGAGGCCTTTATCCATTCAGATCAAGGGGGTCCCACGCTATCAAACGCTCTTAAAAAAACATGGCTTAGGTCAATCGATGTCACGCCGAGGAAACTGTTGGGACAATGCGCCACAGGAATCATTTTTCGGTCATTTTAAAGACGAAGTAGACTTTAGCTCCTTGAAGACACTTGAGGAACTAAAAGCGAAAATCAATCACTATATGGTC
>Ga0213826_1000358_pt1 | contig 27664 bp, 31 predicted proteins | sample MC6MC0899MG_FD_180668 | JGI IMG/M metagenome (GOLD analysis project Ga0213826, IMG submission 180668) | Enriched soil aggregate microbial communities from Iowa State University, Ames, United States - MC6-MC0899-MG | ecosystem: Environmental > Terrestrial > Soil > Unclassified | place: USA: Iowa...
AATTAGATATTCCCTATTATGGGATTAGCAGCGGATCTTGTGATTACAAGAGGCGGAGCCAATGCCATTTTTGAATTTCTGGCATTAAATATCCCGATGTTAATTATCCCCTTAAGTCTGAAGCAAAACAGGGGTGACCAAATCTTAAATGCAAAGGCATTCGAAGAAAAGGGGGTTTTCCCTTACTTTAGAGGAAGAAAATCTAACTAGTGAATCTTTAGTAAAGAATTTAGAGTCGGTTCAGAAAAAGAGCGAAGGATTTCGGAGGAACATGAAACGTTCTCAAAAAGGGGAAGCATTGCAAACTCTGGTAAATGAAATAAACAAAACTATAGTATGACGGCTAATTTGAGAGGAATATCTTATGCTATTTCATTTCAGTAAAAATCCTAATATTAAAGAGTTTATTCCCCAAGCAGCTGATGGTATGCCCCCCATGTTTTGGGAGATTGATGAAGAGCATGCTGCTAATTATTTCTTTCCAAGAGACTGCCCGCGAGTAATCTATTCAAGATCTGATAATATAAGTCTGGAAGATGAATTGCATCCAATAGCTCTTTTTGGATGCAATCCACACAAGATTTTTACCAAAAATGAATCCAATAGCTCTTATTGGATGCATATCTCTCGGGATTTTTTCCAAAAGTGCATTCAATGCCTCTTATTGGATGCATTACTCTCAAGAATATTATCAAAAATGAATCCAATCGCCCTTATTGGATTCATTACTCTCGGAATTTTTTTCGAAAGTGCATCCAATGCCTCTTATTGGATGCACTCCACGCAAGATTTTTACCAAAAATGAATCCAATGCCTCTTATTGGATGCACTCTACACAAGGTTTTTACCAAAAATGAATCCAATCGCCCTTATTGGATGCATTACCCTCGGGAACTTTACCAAAAATGAATCCAATAGCCCTCATTGGATGCATTACTCTCAAGAATTTTATCAAAAATGAATCCAATCGCCTTTATTGGATGCATTACCCTCGGGAACTTTACCAAAAATGAATCCAATCTTCCTATTAGGATGCATTCATTCGCAATCTCCTCTAATTACAACATATTTTCGCCCGCTTACTACCTAATTTTAACTACTTACGACATACCTTCGTCCACTTACTACCTAATTTTTAAAACTTACGACATTTAATAGATATTAATGGAAGTACGAAAAAACTTGAGCGCTTTTATTAAAAACTTTCCTCCAATTATGTAAAAGATAAGGAATCCAGTTATGTCGGTACACCATATTTCATTAAATTAATAAGGATAATATTGGATTTTAATGATGTTGGAATATTATAATATTTGTAAACCTTTGCAGGTTGCATCATTGAAGGCGAGGAATGAAATTTGATCAAGAAGATATTGTATCTACCTGTAAGAGTCATAGCTGTAATAGCAGGTTTTTGTTTGATGATATGTCTGCCACTACTTGTATCATTTAGTCCAGGTGAGGGAGGTATTGGGCTGAACCTGGGGCAATTTAAGACAACCTTTCTAGGTATCCTGCAGTCATTTGTTCATAAGCAGGAGATTTCGCAGCTTCTGAATTATTTTCAAGGGGAAGGGATGTACAAGTATTTTTATACGATGAGTATTTTATCGATATCACTCCTCATTGTAGCCTTAGTTGGAATGATCGTCAGTATTTTGATTATCATGTTACCACGAAAACTAAGAAAAAAAATCGTCAGTCTCGTTGATTTCACGACAACAGCACCAGAACTGCTCATCATCTTTCTGCTTCAATTTTTAATAATCTACATGTATCGAACATATGGTATTAAACTTTTTCGGCTATATGGCTATTTTAACAACGAACCCTATTTTATGCCCATTTTTATTGTTAGCTTTCTCCCGGCCTTTTTCTTCATTCAGTTAGTCGTAAAAGAATTCACAAACGAAGAGAACAAGGATTATGTGTTATTTGCAAGGTCAAAAGGTCTTCCCCATCGGTCAATCTATATCAAACATATTATCCGAAACATTATTCCGTTATTTTTCAGCCATTTTCGGACAATCGTTTGGTTTTCGCTTACGAATATTTATGTGGTAGAAACCTTGTTTGCGATAAATGGCTATATACAGGGACTTAGCATGATTGCCGGCCAAAGTGCAGCCGCATACATAATTGGACTCGTCCTATTTGCTCTTCCACTAATTTTCGCAAATTTAATAGCTGTACTGGTAACTGCAATCATGTATAAGAAGGGAACAGTCAGTATATGAAATGGTTTAACTATAAAAAAACGATTGTCGGCTTGACCATCTTGACGGTCCTTCTCGGATTAAGTTTCTTGTATCCGCTTTACGGACCGAAGGACTTTAACTCAGTGAGGTTTTTATATGATGAAAAGGGGAACTTTCTTGGAGCACCACCTATTCCACCCTCCTCTCATTATCTGCTTGGCTCGGACCGGAATGGGGCGGATATTCTTTACATGATGTTATATGGAGCTAAATTTACAATTTTAATGGCTGTTGGTGTTACGGTCATTCGGATGATTATAGGCGGATTACTAGGAGTAGCTTTTTCATTGTGGCTCAACAGGCTTCTTCCGATTGTAAAGGACTTCTTGCTAGTTTTTCGCATGATTCCTGCCATCATTATCGCATTGCCATTCATGTCTAAGGCCTGGGTCACCGCGAGCGAAGAGACCATTTATAGTATTTTATTCTACCAAATGCTTGTGCTTGCTATGGTTGGAATTCCATCCGTCCTGCTCACAACAACCGAAATTATTGATCATCTAAAGAAAGAATCATTTATGCAGAGTTCCTACTTAATGGGGGCGAATCATTTTCATGTATTAAAAACTCACCTGAAGCCGTTTTTGACAACATATGGCATAGTCATTGCTTTGCAGCATCTCATCAGTGCGTTAAGTTTAATTATGTTCTTTGGAGCGTTTGGCTTTTATATTGGCGGTATTTCAGCAGAAGAAGTTCGAGGATTAGATATTCCCTATTCCTTCACGAAAGAATGGGCAGGTCTAATCGGACAAAACTATCTTGAATTTAATCGGGCACCCTATATTATACTGGCACCGCTACTTGCCTACTTTTTTATCATTATTATCATTAATATGATCAAGAAAGAACTCGAGACTTCCATGGATTTGAACTATGCAGGCTTACATTTTAAAAAGAAAAATAAGCAGCGTCAAAGCAGAGAAAGCAATGATGTGCAAATAAATGTACCTGAATTTAATTTACAAAAAATAACAATTATTGAGGAGTTGTTTTCAATGAATAAGCCAATAAATAAAACACCAATTAAAAACAGGATTGGGGGAGTGTTTCTTCCTGTTCGTGATATTGAAAAAGCTAAAACATGGTATAGTAAAATTCTTGGATTGACAGATGGTGAAATTCAGTTTGGACATATTTTTTCTGCACCCATGGAGGGAACCGCAGGGTTAATTTTAGATACGATGCCAATGTGGAGAGATGAAAATAGTAATCTTTCAACCTATCAGGTGCCATCCATCCAATTTGTAACAGATAACCTTCAAGCATCTTATCAATTTTTGAAAGAAAATAATGTGGAACTAGTGACAGAAATCCAGGATGATTTTTATTTCGTACTTAAAGACCCTGATGGAAATGTATTAATGATTTGCAGGGATTTATCTAATAAAGATTGATTACGAAAAACAGAGAAGGTGAATGAGGAAATTTATTTCGTATTAATGATGAACCAAAAGGTTGATCATTTGTGTATGAATTTAGCTATTAGGAGGTATGGAAATGGCGACAATTGATTTACAGAAAAAAAGCGTAAAGATTGTGTTGGAAAAGAAGAATTTAGCAGCGGTAACAGCTAGAGTAGGGCTCGTTCTAGATATTACTGGCTCCATGAGAACCTTGTATAAGAATGGTACGGTTCAAAAAGTAGTTGAGCGAATTTTAGCGATTGCCTCACAGTTTGATGATGATGGTCTGCTAGATGTTTGGGTTTATGATAATGAGTTTTCCAGATTAAAGCCTGTTACGGAGAGGGATTTTGACGGGTATGTGGATAGAATTATCCTTGAAGATGAGTTGGTACATAAATTCGGCAGAAATGATGAATCGCCTGTGATGAAGGACGTTTTAAGAAAGTATCTTGAAGAGGAGCCAAGCAAGGATCCAGTATATATAGTTTTTATCAACGATGGGGGTTGCAAAAAATCAATTAAGCCAATTATTGAAAGCTCCGCAAAACATCCGGTATTTTGGCAGTTTGTTGGAATTGGAAATGGTAATTTTGATTTTCTAAAGAAATTGGATACGATGGAAGGGCGAATCGTAGACAATGCAAACTTTTTGCATGTCGCTGAAATAGATAAGATTTCAGATGATCAGCTTTACAATGCGTTATTAAACGAATTCCCAAGCTGGTTATTGGAAGCAAAGCAAAAGGGGATTGTTTCTCTTGATCAAGAGGAGCAGGAATCATCAAGGGAGTCAGAACCGAAAAGGCAGGGCTTTTGGGGCAAATTATTTGGCCGATAAACAAAGCGATTATTTGAATAAAGGATGATTCTCAAGAAATAAATCATCATCCATGCAAACATAAGATTCGGAAAACAAATTTTTACAATGTTAAAACAAAGCTATTTCCCTACCACAGCACTTGATGATGTGGTATTTTTTGTATATGAATTCAAATATACGCTGTGCAAAGTTGGGCAATAATCGGGGGTAAAAAGTTTGCGACATATATTAATAGTGGATGATGATAAGGAAATTGTTCAATTGATCGCGATTTATTTACAAAATGAAGGGTATAAAATTTCGAAAGCCTTCAATGGCGAAGAGGCACTAACTATGTTTGAGAAAGAAAAGATAGACTTGATTGTTTTGGATGTGATGATGCCAAAAGTGGATGGATTGGAAGTATGCAGAATTTTACGTGCCAAGCATCATGTTCCAATTATGATGGTAAGTGCAAAGACAGAGGATATGGACAAAATAACGGGTTTAATGAGCGGGGCTGATGATTACTTAACCAAACCATTCAATCCGTTGGAGTTAGTGGCTCGTGTTAAAACGCTGATTCGTCGGGCCTATTTATATCAAGAAGAACAGAGCGATGACGAGATGATCAAGTTGGGAAGCCTTGAGGTAAATAAAACCTTTCATACGGTCACAGTAAATGGGTGTCCGATATCATTAACTTCAAAAGAGTTTGCGATTCTCTATATCATGATTTCGAATTTAGGCAGGGTGTTTAGCAGTGAAGAAATCTTTGAACTAGTATGGAAGGAAACGTACTATTCTTCAAATAATACGGTGATGGTACATATCAGTAACTTACGCGAAAAACTGGAAAAGGAGTTAGGATATAAATTAATCAAAACAATCTGGGGAGTGGGGTACAAAATTGATGGATAAAAAATCAACATCCATTTATGCCAGATTACTTTCATATCTACTATATAGTCTGCTTGGTGCCGGAATTTCAACGGTCATACTAGCATATATCATTCGGTTTATATATATATATATCCCTTTACCGGTAGAAGTCAATTATTTATACGCCAATATGAGGGCTACCTATGGATTTTGGTACTTATTCTTTATTGGTACGATTATTTTGACTGTCATCTATTATGCCTTAGCAATCAGAAATATGGCATCGTACTTTAAAATCATCAGCCATTCGGTAGATGAAATTTCGGAAGGTCGTCTTGATATTGAGATCCCGATTTGGAAACATGGGGGATTAAGTCCGTTAGCACAAAACATTAATCAAATGAAGGAACAGTTAGAGTCGTTAATTGAAGATGAAAAGAAGGCGACCCAATCGAAAAACGAGCTGGTGACAAATGTGTCTCACGATTTGAGGACTCCGTTAACATCCATCATCGGCTACTTACGATTAATTGAGGAAGATCAATACAGAGATGAAGTGGAGCTTCGTTATTTTGTTGATATTGCCTATGAAAAATCCATCCGGCTTAATCGTATGGTCAACGACCTCTTTGAGTTTACCAAAATAAATAACCGTGATCTGGCCTTAAAGCTGATCCCCTTTAATCTAATCGAACTGCTTAAACAGCTAGCGGCCCAATTTCATCCTGAATTAATAAAGGCGGATATGGAGATAGAATTGAAAGCCACTGCCGATGAACTGATGATTGAGGCAGATCCTGATAAAATTATGAGGGCATTTGAAAACCTTATTTCCAACGCAATTAAATATGGAAAAGCAGGAAGAAAGATTACCCTCGCTGTTGAGGCGCAAGGGGGGAACACGGTAGTGAAGGTTATCAATTATGGGAAAGCGATTCCTGCAAAAGCGATTCCTTTTATATTTGATCGGATGTACCGAATAGAACAGTCAAGATCAGAGGAAACGGGCGGTACAGGCCTGGGTCTTGCAATTGCAAAGGGAATTGTGGAGCTGCATCAAGGAGAAATTATCGTTTCAAGTAATGAGGCGGAAACGATATTTCAAGTTCAGCTGCCGCTGTCAACTAATCATTGAAGTGTATTTTAAACAACCCAAGACTGCGATTTTTGCGGTCTTTTTCTGTTTATAAAGTAACCATTAGGATTTCTTTAGGTTTTCTTAAGGTTTAATTTCGTCTCATTTTAGAAATAATGGCTATATTTGCTGTAAACCATTTTTCTAGGAGTGCTGTTATGATGAAAATAAAACATGTAGTAATCGGTTTGATTTTTCTAATTTTAGTAGGTTATGGAAGTCAGTTAAACGGGATTAAAACTGTCCGTGATCATTTCACAAAAACTAACATAGATTCGATAAAACTGAGCTCTCCTATTGAAGGCGAAGGAGCTTTAGTTTTGGATTTGGATTCAGGAAAGGTACTGTATGAAAAAAATGATCATAAAAGACTGTATCCAGCAAGTACAACGAAAATATTAACCGCATTATTGGCTGTTGAATATGGAAAATTGACTGATCGAATTACGGTTGGAAAAGAAGTGCAATTCAAAACGGAAGGTGAAAGCACTGCGTGGCTTAAAGAAGGGCAAGTTCTAACACTAAGGGAATTGCTGGCCGGATTAATGCTACCTTCCGGAAATGACGCCGCAAGAACCATCGCAGTCTATATCGCGAAAAAACAAATGGATAATCCTCATGTTTCAGAGGAAAAGGCATTAGACTATTTTGTTTCAATGATGAACAAAAAGGCGAAAGAGGTTGGGGCTAAAGAATCTCATTTTATGAATCCACATGGGCTGCATGATCCTAATCATTATACTACTGCCTATGATTTAGGGTTAATTGCTAGCAAGGCAATGAAAAATCCAATGTTTCAAGAGATTGTGAGCAGTAAGGTCTATTCAGATAAGGCCATCACCTATCAAAACCGTAATCAGCTGTTGGATTCAAACAGCCCCTATTATTTTGAGGGGGCCAATGGAATAAAGACTGGTTTTACAGATGAAGCTGGCTATTGCCTTGTATCTTCAGCTGAAAGAAATGGAAAAAGATTAATGGCAGTGGTGTTAAAATCTAGCAAGAATAGTGTGTGGAATGATTCCACCACATTATTAACGAACGGCTTTAGATCATCTGAATACGTAAATAAATAATTGTGATTATAATGCGTTACCAACAATGAAAAGAAGCGCATTTTTCAATTCCGCTTTTGTAAAAAAAGACATGTAGGGGTCAACTAACAACGAAAAAATCAGCCATCACGAAATGTGACGGCTGATTTTTTTAGATTATAAAAGGTCTTGAGGAATAAATATAGAATAATAATATTATTAATACTTTACGTTTAATTGTAGGTAAATGCTTGTGGTTCCATCAATGCAAATTTTTTATCTAATGATATCAAAAGGAATCTCAATAAAAAGAGAAAGGTGTTGTTGAAATGTTAAGTTCTAACTCTAAAAAGGAGCTTGTCGGCTGGGGGAAAATGCTATTGATTGCTGCAGGCATTTCCGTTGTTATAAGAACATTTTTATTTGCTCCGTATATCGTTGAAGGTGCATCGATGGAACCGACATTACATAATCAAGAGAAAATTTTTGTAAACAAAATGTACTATTCGAACAATTTTAACAGAGGCGACATAGTCATTATTAAAGGGCAAACTGAAAATTATGTAAAAAGAATCATCGGGACTCCTGAGGATAGGATTGAAATGAATGATGACCAATTATTAATCAATGGAGAGCCCTTTAAGGAATCTTATTTATCAGAGAATCGTAAGGCAGCTGAGGAAATGGGTAGTCAGTTAACAGGGGATTTTGGACCAATTGTTGTCCCTGCCAACCATTATTTTGTAATGGGAGATAATCGCTTAAAAAGCACGGATAGCCGCAATGGTTTAGATTTTATCAATGAAAAAGACATTTTGGGGAAAAGTGAATTTGTCATTTTTCCATTCTCCAATATTAGAAATGTAGAGTAGGAGACTAGAATTGGGGGGGAGTATGGATAAGCCGCAAATCATTGAAGAAAAGTTGAGTTTAATAGCATGGAGTGAATTACTAAAGGGATTAGCAGATGACGTTTGGTTTAGTTCTTTTAAGGAAGGCAGTTGGGGAATTGCCGATGTGATTTCCCACTTTATTTCGTGGGATCAATTTTTATTGGACTATCGATTGCCTTTTATCATTCGTTCGGAGGAAATTCCAGCGGTAAAAGTGGATGTAGAGGAAATAAATGGTGTAACCTCACGTTATGCACGCTCTGGTATAACTAGAGTGAGTCTGATCAATGATTTTATCGCCACAAGGTCAGAGGTCGTTTCTCAAATTGAGAACATTCCAGCTGAAAAATTTCACGAACCGATTATCATTGGCAAAAGTAGTTTGATATTATCAAACTATTTTACTGATCTGATTGAGCATGACCGAACGCATAGGAATCAGATCAACACTTTTTTAAAGAAGCATAATTGAAAAATCCATGAATTATAAGGCGGCATATATGCGGCCTTTTTCTATTTGTCTAGGGATACAGGCAGGAGGGCAAAAAAAAAGATTGGTGTCAGGCACCAATCAAATTATGGGAAGTTTTAAGAAATGAGCTCTATAAACTTATTTCCTAATTAAGTTATTTTAATAATAAGGAATAATTGTGTAGAACTTAGGGGGAAGTTGTGTGGAAGTTGTGAAGATTTTTTGATCAGGACAAATTACCTGTTAAACCTCAATTTTGCATTAACATATTTTCATAATAGCTTACATGATTTATAATTTTAGTTGTCAACTATAAGTGAATTAAGGTTGACAATTAAAATTGAGGTGATGGTATGGATTGGTTCAAGCTGGCAAAAACCGTGATTGAAGGATATGAATTAACTAATGAGGAAGCAAAGGAAATCCTAATATCCAAAGATGAGGATATTCTATCACTCGTTAATGGAGCCTATGAAATTCGCAGACATTATTATGGAAAAAAAGTGAAGTTGAATTTGATAATTAATGCAAAAAGCGGTCTTTGTCCTGAGGACTGTGGATATTGTGCTCAATCGATTAAAGCAAAAACAGAAATTGACCGGTACACACTCATTAGCAAACAAACCATTGTGGAAGGCGCCAAGGAAGCGAAAAAGAATAAAATAGGTACATATTGTATCGTAATGAGCGGCCGAAAGCCGACCAATAATGAGGTGGATACCGTTATCTCCGCCGTTCAAGAAATTAAATATGAGGTGGAGCAAATCAAAATTTGCGCCTGTATGGGGCTTGTATCCGAAGAGCAGGCAGTTAGGCTGAAGTCCGCCGGTGTGGACCGGTTTAATCACAATATTAATACAAGTGCTAACCATCATGAGAATATTACCACCACGCATGATTATGAGGATCGAGTCCAGACGATAGAATATGTAAAGAATGCAGGAATTTCCCCATGTTCCGGTGTTATTTGCGGGATGGGTGAAACAGATGAGGACATCGTTGAGATGGCCTTTGCTTTGAAAGAGCTTGATGCGGATTCCATACCGGTAAATTTCCTACATCCGATTAAAGGAACAAAGCTTGAGGATCTAGATGACTTAACTCCGATTCGCTGCTTGAAAATTTTATCCCTATTCCGGTTTGTCAATCCGACAAAGGAAATTCGTATATCCGGCGGACGCGAATTCAACCTGCGATCCTTGCAAAATTTAGGTTTATTCATTGCGAACTCCATTTTTGTCGGCGACTATTTAACAACTGATGGACAATGTGCGGATGCCGACTTCCAGCTGATTGAGGACCTTGGATTTGAAATTGAAGAAAATCCATTTGAAGTCGAGAGCCAATTATTTGCCAAAAACTATTAATCGTTGGTGATGCCTCCATTTAATAAATGGGGGCATCACGCGTTTTTAAACAAAAAAAGGATTGGTGACAGGCACCAATCAAACATGGGAAGTTTTAAGAAATGAGCTCTTCGAACCATTTCTTAATTAAGTTACCTTTATATTAAATTATACTTATGTAGAAGTTATAGGGAACTTGTGTGGAAGTTGTGAAGATTTCCTCATGATTACCGGCCGCCGGTTAACACAACTTCAGCCATAAAAGGGGAGTAAGTCTTCAGGATTTCCGTAGATTCTTCCTTTAACACACCGCCTAGATAGTTATGCACTCTTTTTTTGATATAGTTGTTGGTTATCATCATGGCCACGGCGGATATTATCCATGCCACGGGTATCACCATGGACATGGCGGGTATTATCCTGGATACGGTTACCATCATGGTCACAGCGGCTATTACCCGGGTCATGGGTTTCACCACGACCAAGGCACTTATAATCCAGGTCAACCTTAAGCAAGTCCAAAACACTCTAACTTATTTGAGCCTAAAGCCCTTCTCTTCTGAGGAGGTTTTTTTCAAATAATAAACCATTTCATAAACTCATTTTCTATGTAGATAAAGATACGATAAATATTTATATAAATTCAAAACTATTTTCTTCTTCAATGGTCTAATATGTAGAAAGACAGGGTTGTGAGGGGGCGGGATCTTGAATGCGGATGAAAAATTAGTGAGGGATGCTATCAAAGGTGATGATACTGCCTTTTTGCAGCTGATTCAGCTTTGTAAAATAGATTTATATAAAACGGCTCTTTCTTTTTTAAGAAATGAGGAAGAGGCACTAGAAGCGGTTCAAGAAGTTACCTACCGTGCCTATAAAAATATTCATACTGTCAGGGATGCAGCTTATTTCAAAACTTGGCTGATTCGCATCATGATTAATTACTGCAACGATCAATTGAAAAAGAAAAAACGCGTTGTATTGAATGAAGAAATCTTGAAACTGCACGGGACTGTGGAGCACCATACTGAGATGGAATTAAAAGATGCGATGAGTACCTTAGATGAGCGCTCCCGTGAAATTTTAACGTTGAAATATTTTCAAGATATGAAAATTAAGGATATTGCAGTGACGCTTCAGTGTCCAGAAGGAACGGTCAAGACGTGGCTAAACAAGGCATTGAAGGCACTTCGGGATAAACTTGAGGGAAATGGCGGTGATCTGCATGTTTGAAAAAGAAGAAGAGCAGCTGAAAAATTTGTATGATAACATCCAAGTACCGCTGGATTCACTGGATGAGGCAATTTTTACAGGATTCCAAAAGGCTTCGTTAGATAAGATGAGGAAGTCTCGTCGGAAAAAGTGGCTTTTTAACATGACGGCAGCCGCAATCATTTTGGTTGGATTTTTTACCACGATTCGTATTTCACCGGCATTTGCAGATTATATCTCCGTCATTCCCGGAATGGAAAAATTGGTGGATTTAATTAGGGATGATAAAGGCAAGATGCTTGCGGTCGAAAATGATTATTATGAAAAAATAGGAGTGTCCCAAGAAAAAAATGGCATTAAATTTACCATTGATGGAGCGATTGCTGATGAGAATGGATTGATTTTGTTTTACTCCATCAATACGAAGGAAAAGCTGAAGGAAGTGTATACGGAAGAGGTTGAGCTTGAAAGCTTAGATGAAAAAGAACTTGGTGAAAGCTCAGCTATGTTGGGAACACCATTATATTCAGAAAAGGGGAAAACATCTCATAGTGAGAAATTTGAATTTTACTTTCAAACACCGTTAGAAGTAAAAAGGTTTGAAATAAAGGTAGGTTTAAAGGTAAAAGGGCAAAAGGAAGTTTTTACTCTTCCATTCGAATTGAAAAAAGAGATTCAAAAGAAAAAGACCTATGTTTTAGACAAAGAAGTTGAGATAGAAGGCCAAAAATTCACACTTTCAAAGGTAGATGTTTATCCAATAAGGATAGCTGTTCATGTTAAAATGAATCATCCTCAAAATACAAAGAAGCTGTTATACTTTGATGGTATTCGTCTCATCGATGAACATGGGGAAACTTGGTCTAAAATTGCAAATGGGTTCACTAATAGTGGAATTTCAGATGATGAGGAGATTATTTATCTGCAAAGTAATTATTTTCGCGAACCGAATGAGCTGTATCTGGAGATTAATAAAATTCAAGCTGTTGATAAGGACGAAGCGAATGTCGTGGTTGACACACAAAGGGCGCAAATTCTAAAGCAGCCGAAAGGGAATAAATTTATTGCAGCAAGGGTAGAGGGCGATCAGATAATACTTAGCATGCGCCCAAAAAAGGAATTTTCATATGGCTTATTTAATGTGGTAAGAGATAAGACCGGCGAAGAAATAGATATCACTGAAACATCCATCTCTCATAGTTTAGAAGATGAAAAAGTAATTGAATATGGGGTAAAACTACCTGGATTGAATGCCGAGATGAGCCCTATTTCCCTTGAACTTGTCTATTTTCCTTCGTGGATTGAAGGGAATGAAAAAATAAAGGTTAAATAAGTAAAAAGGTGCTATACCCACTGGGTGTCAGGCACCTATTTTACATGGCTATAAAAAAATGACCAAACTAATTAATTTTGGTAAAATTGTAATAAATAGTAGATAATTATTCCTCCTGTTACACCGAGAAAAGGATACCCACATCTTGTCACGACAACACCCATCCAACACATATATCAGTAACTACACCAGTAAGAATAGAACCGAATAAAAATCATACATATTAACAACCAAACTCTTATCTTCCAAACTACAAATAAAATTCAAAGGAGCTACTGAATATGGAAACTACCCTACAACCGCATATCAGAATTGGAAACGAGCATGAGGTGCAATATGCTTTACTTCCTGGAGACCCCGGTCGAGTTGATGAAGTGGCTAAATTCTTAGATAATCCCGTGGAAATCTCCTACAACCGGGAATACAAAACAATCAAAGGTTTTTATAAGGGAGTATCTGTTTTCGTGACTTCAACAGGGATTGGCGGGGTGTCAGCCGGAATTGCCATCGAGGAGTTAAGGAATATTGGCGTAAACGTGATGATTCGGATTGGCAGTTGCGGAGCGTTACAGCCCAATTTACGTATTGGTGATCTAGTAATTGCTTCCGGTGCCGTAAGAAATGACGGAGCGTCATATGCCTATATTAACAAGGCCTACCCAGCGATTCCAGATACTGAGTTATTATTTCATGTGATTAACACTGTAAAAAAGAACAATATAAAAAGTCACACGGGTATTGTCAGATGTCATGACAGCTTTTATACTGATAAAGAACAAGAAATCGACAAGTACTGGTCAGAGAAGGGAATTCTCGCTACAGACATGGAAACTGCTGCACTATTTGTGATTGGCGGATTACGCGGCATTAAGACCGCTTCCATATTAAATGTAGTTGTCGAAAAAGAGGGGAATTTGGAAGGGGGAATCAATGATTACATTGATGCGAAAAACAATAGCAAGCGTGGGGAAGAGCTTGAAATCCTCACCGCACTCGAAGCGATTGTTTCCTATGATTCTACTTTTAAAAAATGATTAGGGGGTTTTTTAGTGAAAAACCAAAGCATGTGGTCTTTACGGTTATCAACAGCAGCGCTCGTTCTAATTCCTGTAGCGGTAGGTGTCAACTATATTGGTAAATTAATTGCGGCATTCCTGAAGCTGCCACTATGGTTAGATTCCATCGGAACCGTCTTGGCCGCGATGTTGGGAGGTCCGATTGTTGGTGCTTTAGCAGGTGCAATAAATAATATTATTTATGGTTTTACGGATCCTATTTCTTTTGTCTACGCGATTACAAGTGTGGCAATTGGTTTAGCAGTCGGGATTCTTTTTTACAAGGGCTATATTTCCAGCTGGGGGAAAGCCATCGTTGCCGGTTTAATCATTGGACTTGTTGCGACGGTTGTATCGACACCGCTAAATATTGGTTTCTGGGGCGGCCAAACAGGGAATGTATGGGGTGACGCTTTATTTGCTTTTATTCTAGCAAATACAGATTCTACTTGGCTGGCATCACTGCTTGATGAACTAGTTGTCGATGTACCGGATAAATTATTAGTTGTGTTAATCAGTTTTGGTATTTTTAAAGGATTACCACGGAACGTGGTCCAATTATATAACAATAATGAAAAAATCGAGACACTCGATTAAGTCCTCTTGTTAAAAGGAAGCTGGTGAAGCTTTTTGAAATCGATTAGCTTGTATGTGGAAAGGGATTCGTTCATTCATGAAGTCGACCCCATCACAAAAATGATCTACATTCTTTTTGCCTTATTGATTCCTATTATTCTACCATCGTTCACGATTTCTTTTCTATGCTTGGGAATTAGTCTGCTGTTATTGGTTATGGCGAAAGTTATTCGAAAAACAGTTCCTGTTTTTAGCTTTGTTTTTCTCGTGCTGATTACGGTCGTCATTATTCAGGGCTTGTTTAAACCGGAAAATGAGACCGTTCTTTTTCAAATGGGCCCGCTTGCGATGTATAAAGAAGGGCTGCTATATGCCTTAACGATCACGCTCCGGGTGATGAATATTGTCAGTTCATTTATGATCTTAGTTCTAACGACGAAACCATCGGATCTTGTCGAGGCGCTTGTTCGTAAAGGAATGTCACCAAGAATCGGTTATGTTATAGTTTCTGTTTTTCAAATTATTCCTGAGATGATGTCGAGCATGGGGACAATTACGGATGCACAGCGGGCAAGGGGAATGGAGACAGAAGGAAATGTAATCGTCCGAATCAAGGCTTTCGTGCCATTATTGGGACCGGTTATCCTAGGATCGTTGATCAATACCAAGGAACGGGCGATGGCATTAGAAGTGAGGGGCTTCAATTCAAGGGCCCCAAAAACTTATTTATATGAGGAAAAAACCTACACCCATGGCAGACTAGTTCAATCAGTGATGCTGCTTCTTGTGGTGGGCGCCATAGTGTGGAGGATTTTTGCATGAAAAAAATAATCGTCGAAGGTCTTAAATATAAATATCCATTATCCGACACGCTCGCTCTTGCTGATCTTTCGTTTGAAGTGAGTGAAGGGGAATTTATCGGCATTATTGGGGAAAATTCTGCGGGAAAGTCGACCTTATGCCAAGCGCTGGTTGGTCTCGTTCCTCATTTTTATAAAGGGGCATACGGCGGTAAAGTGTTCGTAGACGGACTGGAAGTGAAGAGTCATTCAATTGCTGAGATTGCATTGAAGGTGGGAATGGTGTTTCAAAATCCATTTACCCAGGTGACCGGCTCGAAAATGTCGGTTTATGAGGAAATTGCTTTCGGGCTTGAGAATATTGGGCTGCCTCGTTTGGAAATTATTGAACGAACAAATTATGTGCTTAACTTATTAAAAATTGAGAAGGTAAAGGATCATAATCCTTTTGATTTATCGGGGGGACAAATGCAGCGGATGGCGATCGCAAGTATCATTGCAATGAAACCGGACATTCTGGTATTGGACGAACCGACCTCTCAGCTCGACCCGGCTGGCTCTGAGGAAGTATTTAGCGCGATTCAAAAACTAAGTAAACAAGGGATTACCGTTATTCTCGCTGAGCATAAAATGGAAAAGGTCGCCCGATATTGTGATCGTGTTTTACTGCTAAATAATGGAAAATCGGTTGACTTTGATTCTCCTGAGAAAGTTTTTTCGCGGAAGGATCTTGAGGATCATGGGGTTGTTGCACCTGTTTATACAAGAGTGTGTAAAGCATTAGGTGTAAAGATGGCTGCCTCGGACTATTATCCTGTAACCTTGGAGGATGCAGAGAGGGCTTTAAGGGGGCGGATGGAATGATCAAGGTATCCAATCTTTCTTTTTCCTATAAAAAAGGTGGACCACAGGTACTTTCGGGAGTTAATTTAGAGTTTGACAAGCGATCCACCGCTATTATTGGTCAAAATGGTGCCGGAAAAACAACGTTTGTCAAGCTGCTGAAAGGTCTTTTGAAACCGGATGAAGGAGAAATTTTGGTTCATCATTTTGATGCAAAATTAAAAACGGCAGCTGAGATGGCAAGAACGATTGGACTCGTTTTTCAAAATCCGAATGACCAAATTTTTAAACGAACGGTTTTGGAAGAAGTGATGTTCGGACCGCTGAATATTAAAATGGGTAAGCATACAGCTGAAAAGCAGGCGATCAAAGCTTTAAAGATGGTTGAGCTCGAGGATAAATTAGAGATGAATCCCCATGATTTGAGTTTATCGGAAAAGAAACTGCTCTGTATTGCTTCCGTTGTAGCAATGGATACAGACATCATTATTTTTGATGAGCCAACCATTGCACAGGATCATCATGGAAAGGAAACGATTCGCTATATTATCCACGCCCTGAAGGAGCAAAACAAATTGGTCATGACGATTATCCACGACATGGAATTTGTCGCGGAGAACTTTGAGCGGACGGTTGTGTTTAATGAAGGTAAAGTCCTTCTCGACGGAGATACACGATTCGTATTCTCACAGAAAGATACTTTAAACAAAGCCAAAGTCGAAGCACCCGGAATCACCCAACTAGCAGAAAAACTCGGCATAAAAAACACTATACTAACCGTAGAAGAATTAATAAGGGTGTCAGGCACCATGTGAAAATTTCACATGGTGCCTGACACCCTTTCCTTTATTATGAAGTTAAGAGTTGTGTTTAACGGGTTTTGCCATATAATAGTATTAATAGTGTTCACGAAAATGTCAATAAACCATTGTTGTTACTGTTGATACAGGGGATTTATATACAAGATCTTTTAACATGGGGGGATAATGAAATGTTCAGAGCGGCAGCTGCGGGGGTTCTTGGGTTTATTCTGATTTTTATCGAGTCGATGATTGTGATGAAGCTTAAAGGATACGCAACCATTGAATTTGGCGGCATCACTCCGTTTATCAATGTTTGGGCAATGAACTTTTTCTTTGTGTTTGCGATCCTAACCCAGCTAACAAATTGGTATACAAATAAGGAAAATCTAGAAGAAGATAATAGTTTTTAAAGAAAAGGGCCGCAATCTCCAGGAAATCTGAGATTACGGCCCTTTTTGTATGCAGCATTACATACTATTTCCGATGCATTTTAAACTGTAAAAACAGTTCATTGTAGTAGGCCAAATTCTTTTTACCAATGTTTTCATATACTTCTAGTTTTTCCGTTAATTCTGGTGATGGATAGAATCGAGTATCCCCGACGACCTCTTTAGGCATATGCTTTAGGGCCGGCTTATTCGGTGTTGAATAGCCCACATATTCTGCATTTTGAGCAGCAACCTTCGGATCGAGCATAAAGTTAATAAATTTATGGGCTGCCTCAATATTCTTCGCGGTTTTCGGAATGACCATATTATCAAACCAAAGGTTCGATCCTTCTTTAGGGACCACGTAGTCCAAATCTTCATTCTCGGACATGATTTCGGAAGCATCCCCGGACCAAACAAGGCCAACAGAGGCCTCTTCATTGGCTAGGAGCATCTTGATTTCATCCCCGACAATCGCTTTGACATTCGGGGTAAGCGTATCGAGTTTTTCCTTTGCCGCGATTAAATGCGCCTTCTTTGTATCGTTAAGTGAATAGCCTAAGCTATTTAGTCCCATACCGATAACTTCTCGGGCCCCATCGATTAACAGAATTTCATTTCGTAAGGAAGGATCCCAAAGGTCATTCCAGCTGGTAATTTTTTTACCATGAAGCATTTTCGGATTATAGACAATACCCACTGTTCCCCAAAAATAAGGAACGGAATACTTATTTTCCGGATCAAATGGAAGGTCCAGAAATCGGTTATCTAAATTTTTTAAATTGGGCAGTTTGGCGTGATCCAGCGGGAGAAGCAAATCCTCATGCCGCATTTTGTCAATCATATATTCAGAAGGAACGGCAATATCATAGGTTGTGCCGCCTTGCTCGATCTTTGTCAGCATCGCTTCATTGGAATCGAAGGTTTCATAAATAACCTTAATTCCTGTTTCTTTTTCAAATTGCTTGATAAGATCTTCATCAATGTAATCGCCCCAGTTATAAATCGTAAGTGTATTGCCGCCTGAGTAGCCTTGGGACGTGTTTAAACTGGAAATGGCATATAATAGCAATGCCGATGAAAGGGCGATCACGAGAAAAAAACGAACAAGCTTGTTCATCGCTTTCGAACCCCCATTCCATTAACCTTGTTTCGCTGTGTAATAAAGTAATAAATCACAACGAGCAGCATTGTAAATAGGAATAAGAGGGCCGATAATGCGTTTATATTCAAGGATATCCCCCGGCGGGCTAATGAATAAATTTCTACAGAAAGTGTTGAAAACCCATTGCCCGTGACAAAAAAGGTAACGGCGAAATCATCGAATGAATACGTTAACGCCATAAAAAATCCTGCAAAAATTCCGGGTGTGATAAAAGGAATTATGACCTTTGTCAGGACGTTCCAGCGGCTTGCACCAAGATCTCGGGCGGCATCGATTAACGTCGGGCTCATTTCCATCAACTTTGGGAGCACCATCAGGACAACAATCGGGATGCTAAAAGCGATATGGGATAACAGCACCGAATAGAAACCGAGCTTAATCCCAGCCATCGTGAATAAAATTAAGAACGATGCACCAATGATGACGTCAGGGCTGACAATGAGCACATTGTTTAAAGATAACAGCGAGTTTTTGGTTTGTCTTTTTTTTGCCTGATGTATGGCCAAAGCCCCAAGTACACCTATGATGGTGGATAAAAGTGCTGATAATAAAGCCACCACGACGGTATTCAGAACGATAATCAGAAGTCTTGTATCTTGAAAAAGTTCACGGTACCACTCAAGCGAGAATCCTTTAAAGTTATACATCGTTTCCCCGCTGTTGAAGGAGAAGATGACCAGAAAGAAAATTGGTGCATATAGGATAAAAAAGATTATCAATAAAAATAGCTTTGACAAGGGAGTGATTTTTCTATCCACGCTACACACCTCGCTTTCGAGTATTCGTTACAATCATAATGAAAACCATGATAATGATTAAAAAGACGGCTATTGTCGAGCCCATGCCCCAGTCCCGGGTCACAAGGAATTGCTGCTCAATCGCTGTCCCAAGAGTGATGACACGGTTTCCGGCAATTAATCTTGTCAGCATGAACAAGGATAGCGCCGGAATGAAGACCACCTGACAGCCTGATTTTACCCCGTCAATCGTTAAGGGGAAAATAACGCGGCGAAACGTCGTCCATTTGGATGCCCCTAAGTCATTGGCCGCGTCCAAAAGGGTTGGATTCAATTCATTTAATGAATTGAAAATCGGCAAGATCATGAAAGGGATAAAGATATAAACCGAAACAAATACAAAACTGAAATCCGTAAATAAGATTTGCTGTGCGCCAATCCCAATCATTTTTAAAAAGCTGTTTGCTGCTCCGTATGTACCAAAAATACCAAGGAAGGCGTAGGCTTTTAACAATAAATTAATCCAGGATGGAACAATGATTAATAAAAGCCACAGTTGCTTATGCTTTGTTTTTGTTAATAAATAGGCTGTTGGATAGGCAACTAACAGCGAAAAGGCTGTAATCAAAAAGGCATACCAAAAGGAGCTTACTGTCATCTTTAAATACACCGGTGTGAAAAACTTTTGATAATTCACAAGCGAAACATTGCCCTCAATATCAAAGAAGGAATAATAAAGTACAAGGAAAATGGGTGCGATGACAAAAAGCACAATCCATAGAAGATAAGGAAGCATATATAAATTGCGCGTTAGTTTATTTTCCATTGGCTTCCACGTCCGTATAGGCTTCTAGCCGCCGATCGAATTCTTCCTCTGTTTCTCCGAGGCGCATAACATGAATGGCTTCAGGGTCAAAATAAAGACCGATTTCATCGCCCACGGTTGCCTTTTTCGTGGAATGGACGAGCCATTCATTTCCGTCTTTATCATAGCAGCAGATTTCATAATGAACTCCGCGGAATAATTGCGAATCAACGCGCACCTGGAGCTTGCCGCGATCCAAAGTGGTGATTTCTAAATCCTCGGGACGGATCACAATTTCAACGGACTCATTCGGGTTCAACCCCTGGTCGACACACTCGAACTCTTTGCCAACAAATTCCACACGATAATCTTCTAACATTCTGCCGTCAACGATATTGGATTCGCCAATAAAGTCAGCGACAAAGCGGTTAATCGGTTCATCGTAAATATCTGTCGGTGTCCCGCTTTGCTGAATTTTCCCTTTATTGATGACAAAAATTTCATCGGACATCGCGAGGGCTTCCTCTTGATCGTGTGTGACGAAGATAAATGTAATACCAAGGCGGCGCTGTAATTCGCGGAGCTCATACTGCATTTCGGTCCGCAGCTTTAAATCTAGTGCTGACAATGGTTCATCAAGTAAGATTACTTCTGGCTCATTGACAATAGCGCGAGCGATAGCAACACGCTGCCGCTGACCACCGGACATTTCTCTGATTTCGCGAGTTTCATACCCCTTAAGGTTAACAAAGCTAAGTGCTTCCTTAACCTTTCGTTCTATTTCCGCATTCTTCATTTTTTTGATGCGCAACCCGAACGCCACATTTTCAAATACATTTAAATGTGGAAAAAGAGCGTAATCTTGAAATACGGTATTCACCTGCCGCTTATTTGCAGGAACATGATTGATTTTCTTCCCGTTAAAAAAAATCTCCCCTTCGGATGCTTCAGTAAATCCAGCGATTAACCTTAAAATGGTCGTTTTACCGCATCCAGAAGGGCCAAGCAGTGTATAAAATTTGCCACGCTCTATCTCAAAGCTTACATCGTTAAGAACAGGCGGATCGTTATCATATTGTTTTGTAACATTTTTAAATTGAATAATAACACTATTCATTATGTTGACCTCCTTTTACCAGGTATATCTGTTCCTTCCATCCGGAATCATTATACAGGAAGTGCCTGAAAATTCAATTACTACAATAAAAAAAACTTGCAAAAGGCAAGTTTTTCTAAAAAAGAGCATGATAAAAACGTAGCAAAATAAAAAGCGCCTTAGACGTAGTCAGGCGCTTTTTTGCGTATTAAACATTTTGTTTAATCGTTTTATTGCTTTTGAATGCAGTTTTGTGGATGAATGGGATGACCCAGCGGTCAAGACCAATTCGGCCTGCGTTGTAGCCTGCGAAAAGAATGATGGCCCCAATGAAAAGGTCTGTCGGAATATGAGATACCGTTCCAGCTAGGAAGAACGCGAAGTTCATCACAAGACCAAAGAACATTGCTGCGGTTGTTAAGCAGCCAAGAATAAGTCCAAGGCCGACTAAGAATTCTCCAAGTGGAACGATTGTATTAAAAATATCTACATTTGGTAAGGCGAAATGTTTTAAGAAATCAACATACCAGCCATAAACCATGGCACCGTCAGGACCTTTTACCGGATTAGCAATTGCACCCTTTAAAAATCCAGAAGCATCAAACCCGCCTTGCAGTTTATGCCAACCTGCTGTCAACCAAGAATAACCGATATATAAGCGAAGAACTGTCAAAATTCCAGCGGCTACTTTGTTTTCTCTTAACCAATTGACTAACATGTGAAACACTCCTTGTTAATTAAGTTTTATATATTAAGTACACTGTTAATATAACAAATTAATCTTGAAATTAGGGTAATTTGTTCAATAGTTCACATATCTGTAAAAATGATTTGAACAATTTGTTACATTCACATGTTGCCAACCTATTTTTCGAAAAAAAGGAAAAAAGGTGTTGCTTTAACTAATGATGTTAGTTAAAATAAAACTAATGATATTAGTTAAAGGGAGATGGTTATAATGAGAATGATCAAAAACGGTTATTTATATCAAGTAACATTTATGGCGAATGTTTTTCCGGTAAACTGCTATTTGGTGGAGGAAGAGGACGGGTTAACACTAATTGATGCTGCTCTCGGCTTTTGTACGAAGGGGATTTTAAAGGCAGCTGAAACAATTGGGAAACCAATTACAAAAATTGTCCTGACCCATGCACATGAGGATCATGTTGGTGCCCTCGATTCGTTAAAAGAGTTATTGCCAGAGATACCTGTTTATATTTCAATTCGAGATCACAGATTAATGAATGATGACCGATCCCTCGACCCGCATGAAGATCAAGCACCGATTAAAGGCGGTGTGCCGAAGAAATTAAAAACGAGGGCCAATGTGTTATTGAAGGAAGGCGATCTAATTGGTTCGTTAACCGCCATTGAAACGCCCGGACATACACCAGGCTCGATGTCATTTTTAGATTTGCGGACAAAGGCATTGATTGCTGGGGATGCATTTCAAACAAGAGGTGGGATCGCAGTGGCAGGGGATATAAAGCCTTTGTTCCCGTTTCCGGCTTTTGGCACGTGGAGTAAAAAGACGGCACTAGCAAGTGCTAAGAAATTAGTGAGCTATGAGCCTTGGCTTCTTGCGGTGGGTCACGGAGAATTGGTTGAGAATCCTGTCAGAGTTATGGAACAGGCCATAGGAAATTTTGAACGGAAACTAGGATAGAGGAGCAGATATTATGTCGCCAAGACCAAGAATTGGACTCGATTTAACGACCATATTAGAAGCAGCAGGGGAGATTGCGGATTTACATGGAGTGCACGAGGTAACATTGGCCAATTTAGCAAAGAAGTTAGGGATTCGTCCGCCATCACTATATAACCATTTTGAAGGGCTTCCTGGGTTACGAAAGCAATTGGCCATCCACGGAATCGACCGCTTATATGAGGTCATGGCCGATGCGGCGATTGGGGTGTCAGGCACCGAAGCTGTCCTTGCAATCAGTAAGGCGTATGTCAATTTTGCTCGGAAGCATCCTGGTATTTATGAGGCGACATTGTTTGCCCCCGACCCGGAGGATGAGGATGTTCAACAAGCAGGGACGAAAATTGTGGACCTTTCCGTCCGGGTATTACAGGCCTACCGTTTAGAAGGGGACCTTGCCTTGCACACTGTAAGAGGATTACGAAGCATTTTGCATGGATTTTCTTCATTAGAGCAAAGGGGTGGTTTTAAGCTTTCATTGGATTTGGATGAGAGCTTGATGATTATTCTTAAGGCCTTTCTTGCAGGGATTGGCGAGGATACTCGATCAAAACCATAAATAAGACACTTTCGTGGACCTCAAATAATATTTTTGTCCTTAAGAGGCCTTATTAAAGACAAATTTAGAGTTAACACAAGTGGAGTTTTGTCTTTAAGAGCCCTTATTAGGGACAATTTCTTCATCCCAAATTGGAGTTTTGTTATTTATGGGGACATTTTGGAGATGTTATAGTTAGCCAACCTTTGTTATAATAGGGAAAACCGAAGAATAAGGAATGATTGCTGTGCGGAAATCAGAAAAAATTGGTTTGCTTTTGGACGTTGAAACAACCGGTTTAGGACCAACTAAGGATGAAGTCATTGAACTGGCTTTAAAATTATTTTCCTATCGAACGGATTCCGGAGAAATTATCGATATTCTTGAGGAAGATTCCTTTCTACGTGAGCCGCTTTCGAGCTCAGCCCGAAATAATTATGACCAAGCATATAGAGTACATGGAATTCCCTACGAGTTAGTAAAAGGAAAAAGCTTCTATGATGTAAAAATAAAAACATATTTTCATCGCGCGGATACTGTGTTTGCACATAATGCATCCTTTGACCGCAGCTTTCTTTATCACATGTATCCGGAAGTCAACGATTTAAAGTGGTATTGTACGATGAGAAATATTCCTTGGAAGAACTACGGCTTTCCAAATGGTAAACTCCTGACTCTCTTACAAGCTCATAACATTACAAATTACCAAACACATAGAGCACTGGATGATATTACATATTTAATGGAACTGCTTAAGAAAACAAGTCCGAACGGAAATCTCTATCTTCACGAAGTTCTTGAAAAAGGACCAATGAGAAAATATCAGCCAACCGCCGTACGAACAAAAATGAGCTAAAACTACCCCAGCGCAAAAAACCTGCGCTGGGGTTAGTAATGGTGCCTGACACCATTAACACTATTAGCACCATTAGAACTACTTATTTAAAGGAACCAATATATTTTGCTTGGGGCCGGTAGATGGTGTTGTTTTCGGATTGTTCTAGGACGTGTGCTGTCCATCCGACCATTCTGCTTGCAGTAAAGGTGGGGGTGAATAGTTCTGCATCCATATGGATTGCTTTCATAATGGCAGCGGCATAAAACTCTACATTTGTATAAAGTGATCGACCGGGCTTCAGTTCTGCTAATACCTTCACAGCTGTATCCTCTACAGCCATAGCTAGGTCAAGCCATTCATCCTCACCAACCAGCTCCAGTAATTTTGCTTTTAATGCCATGGCCCGTGGGTCTTGCGTTTTATACACTCTGTGCCCAAACCCCATTAATTTTTCCCCGCGCAAAATCTTTTCTCTAATTACCCTTTCAGCATTTCCGACAAGGGCAATCTCATCCAGAAGCTCGATGACTCCTGAAGGAGCACCACCATGAAGTGGACCTTTCATTGTCCCAACAGCAGCTGTGATAGCTGATACTAAATCTGACTCAGTCGATGCCGTAACCCTTGCTGAAAATGTAGAGGCGTTCATACCATGTTCAAGGGTTAGAATCATATACGTTTCAAGCGCTTCCACATGGGCAGTCAAAGGAATATTCCCACTTAGCATATACAAGTAATTTTCAACAAAATTTAAATCACTCCGGGGTGGAATAAACATTTTTCCCTCTAAAAAACTTTTTCGATAGGCAATAATTGTAGGGACCAAAGCAGTTAACCCGATAGCCTGTGAAACACTAGGTTTCCAGCCATAATCAATATTACCTCCGACTGCTGAAATGGCGGTTCTAATTACACTCATTAAATCCATCCCTAGTGGAAGCTGATCAATGATTCTCTTTACATATTCGGGAAGTTCACGATTATCTTTTAAGTCTTCTATCAGCGCACTTAACTGTTCTGCATCTGGTAAATAACCAAACCAGAGTAAATAAGCTGTTTCTTCAAAAGAAAATATCTTGGTAATCTCGCGAATTTCATACCCTCGATAAAATAACCGGCCATTTTCACCATCAATGTGACTAATCAATGTTTCTGCGGCGACAATTCCTTTCAATCCTTTTTGTACGATAAAAAACACCTCTTTCCTTATTTAGTGTTATTTTATAAAATAAATATAATTAAGAATATTGAATGTTTTTAAAGTAATTGATTACTATTTTTAATAAGGAGCAGAGTATGGAATTTCAATGGCTTACCACTTTTATAACAGCAGCAGAATGTGGGAATTTTCGCAGGACAGCAGAGCTCTTATATATTTCTCAACCGTCAGTAACGGTCCATGTTAAACAACTGGAAAAAGAACTTGGGGTCCAATTGTTTCACCGAGAAGGAAAGAAGATAAAGCTGACTGAGGAAGGTAAGAGATATTTAGTTCATGCAACTAGATTGCTGGAAGTTTATCAACAGGGTGTTGAGGAACTAACTTCTTTTAGTCAAGGATATACAAGGAAGTTAACGCTTGGTATTTCACCGCTTATCGCCGATACCATCCTGCCATATGTTCTAAAAAGCTATACAAAGCAGTATCCGGAAGTAGAGATTTCAGTCAAAATAATTGAATCCGTTGATATTGAACAGGCGGTCTTAAAGGAAGAAGTAGATTTGGGGCTGTCGTGCTTAAGCAGCAGCCATCCAAATTTAATTAGTGAACTTTTATCAAAAGACCGTGTAATATTAGTTGCACCTCATGATGGCAGGGATGCAGAATCAGCGCCTCCATTAGACGAGGAAGAGGTTTTAACAACCAACTATTTAATTACCCACAATCATCCTGGTTACTGGGATCTTCTTTGCAGAATGGTAAAAAGTAAGTATCCAAGTGTGCGGATGATGAAAGTTTCTCAGGTTCACATTACGAAAAGGTTTATCGTAGAGGGTTTGGGGGTATCATTCCTGCCGACATCGACGGTCAGGAGAGAATTATTAGAGGGCAGGTTATTAGAAGTAGATTGTCATACTATCCAAATGCCTGAAGCCAACACCTATGCCATTATGAAATATGATCATTCCAAGCAGAGAGAATTTTTAACGTTTATTTCTAACTACAGATTGTAGGTTTTACGTCTTTTTTGTTACATGTCCTACAACAAAACAGCTCTGTCAAAATAACTTACTGACAGAGCCGTTTTGATGCTTTTTATGAATTTATTGTCGCCCTTCAGTGAAGACTTGGAAGGTTACTCCGAACTTGTCTGTTACAGTACCATAACCTGGGCTAAAGAAGGTTTCTTGGAACGGCATGTCTACTTTACCGCCATCCGATAGTGCATCAAAAAATTTACGAGCCTTTTCAGCATCGTCAGTTGAGAGACAGATGGTCAGTTGAGAACCAATTTGATGCGGCTGGCCAGGGAACGTATCAGAAAACATTAATTCTGTTTCGCCGACTTTTATTGTAGCGTGGCTCACACGGTCCTTTGCTTCCGCTGGAATAGGAAATTCCGGGTTTTCTGGCATTTCTCCAAAAGACTGGCTAAAAAGAACCTGTGCATCCAATGCCTTTTGATAAAACTGAATGGCTTCCTTTGCATTTCCGTCCATCACTAAATAGGGAATCAATCGTACTGTCATAAATAATCGCTCCTTGGTCAATAGTATTTTTCTTGCAATGCTCGATAGTCTGGAAGACAGGCATCATGCTGAAGTTTGTCAATAAAAGCAGCCACATCCTAGTATTACCGATATTTCAATTATAAAACAAAGAACGTACGTTCGCAATAGTAAAAATGGTGCCTGACACCATTTCTACTACAACCAGGTGATTTATTTCAATGCTGGCAGGTATCTTTCACTAATAATTTTTCTATGGTGGATGGCGTGGCCTGCGATGATATAGGCGATGGCCCGGGGAGTGGTTTCTGTTTCGTTGGCAATTCCTTTTCTGCCCCAAGCGTCTTCCGCCATGTTTTGAATTAAGGTGATGGTAGCATTCCGTGTTGCTGCAAAGTCCTCGAGGATTAATTTATTTGGAAGCTGATCAAACTGGGACCCTGCTATATAATCGTTCTCATCAAAACCAGCCAATGGTGTCTGATCTCCGCGGCCAATCCTCAGCAGACGGTAGCTCATGATTCTCTCGGAGTCTGTCATATGGCCGAGTACTTCCTTGATGCTCCATTTACCTGGGGCATAACGGAAATGACCGTCTTCCTCCGATAGCCCATCAAAAAGAACAATGGTCGCCTCTAAATTCTCTTTCAAAATCGATAAAAGATCACCATCTGAAACTAGATTTACATAAGGTACAAAATAATCAGGATATTCATTTTCTAATGGACGTTGCAACATTCAATTCTCTCCCTTCTAATCTTGTGGTACTTTTCCCCCTTCACCTGAAAGCTAATAGGGGATACCACCACTTTTTTCGTCTTCTCATAGAAAT
>Ga0213826_1000363_pt1 | contig 27431 bp, 26 predicted proteins | sample MC6MC0899MG_FD_180668 | JGI IMG/M metagenome (GOLD analysis project Ga0213826, IMG submission 180668) | Enriched soil aggregate microbial communities from Iowa State University, Ames, United States - MC6-MC0899-MG | ecosystem: Environmental > Terrestrial > Soil > Unclassified | place: USA: Iowa...
TGGGGAGGTAGCATTAATTATAGATTCCAATCAATTTATTCAATAGAAAGTGAGGTCCTTCGTAATGACAATGGTAAAAATTGTCGCCTTTAAATTGGGGGAAGAAGAGTATGGAATAGATGTAAAGCTCGTTCAGTCCATCGAACGAATTAATCAGATTACAAGGGTTCCAAATGCACCAATTTATGTAGAAGGTGTAATTAATCTTCGCGGGAATGTCATACCGATTATTGATCTTCGGAGCAAGCTGAATCTAGAAGAGGCAGCTCACACAGCAAATACTCGAGTTATTATTACAAAATATGAGGATATCGAATTAGGCTTAATTGTTGATCAGACTACCGACGTTATTGATGTTGTGGAAGATACTATCGAACCCATTTCTTCAAGTGGTTTGGATGGTGACTATTTTGGAGGGATAGCCAAAATCGAGAGCCGGTTGATCATTTTGCTAAAATTAGCGGAATTGTTGAATGTAGCTGACTAACGTTATATGGTATACAAGATTTTTTTAACTGGTTTATTTTCTTTTGAAAAGAGGGTTCGTATGAATAATCAAATCGAGTTAGAGGGATTTAAAGCACTCATTTTTAAAGTAGGCGAGGAAGAGTATGGGGTACATATTACACAAGTGGTCTCCATTGAACGAATGCAGGCTATAACTCCTTATCCGAATCGGCCGCCTCATGTTTTGGGTGTTACTACCATACGAGAAGTAGTGACACCCATTGTGGACGTTCGAACGGCACTAACAGGAGAATCACTAAAGCCAACCGATGACATGCGAATCATAGTTGTTCAGACATCTGATCATGCAATCGGACTAGTGGTCGATGCTGCTACTGATGTGTTGGATATTGCCAAGGATACGATTCAACACTCAAATCTAATTGAAGAAAAAGAAGTTTCTTATTTATTGGGAATATCTAAACTAGGCAACCGTTTGATCATCCTTTTAGACATTGAAAAATTACTAGAAGATACAACGAATTTAGATGAATTAAAAGAAATTAAAAATACATTATAGAATTTAAATAGTTTTTAAAAGAGAAGGGGAAGGTTAATAATGTTCAGGAAAGCAACAAGTAAAACAGCAAGTAAAGCACTAAGTAAACCATCAAGAAAATTATCAATGAATGTAAAACTATGGGGAAGTTATTTCATCATCATCATTTTTTTAGCATCCTTGGCTTTTGTTTCATATAATAATATTTACTTTTTAGGTGACCAAGTAAATCTATTAGGGGAAAAACAAGTATCTAAGTTTAAAATATTAGGTGACTTAAAAGATGAGCAAACTCGTACTCGCCTCTATGTAGTCAAGCATGTGTATTTGCCAAACGAAGAAGATAAAGTAAAAATTGAACAAGCAATGGATTCTGAAGTTGCAAAAATAAGAAATAATATTAAAAAACTAGATAAAGTACTAATTGATAGTCAAAACAAAAAAGATTTAGCAGAGTTCAGCACCAACTTTGAAAACTGGCTAGCCACTACACCAACTTACTTTAAAGATTCAAGAACCAACAATTATGAAATTATAAAACCTCAGATGGCCAATATGACAAGTCTGGGGGAAAAAGCCAATGAATCTCTTTATAAAGTAGAAGCAGGTATCGATAAATATAATAATACGATCATCAAAGATTCTGGAAAAAATGTAACTAGTTCCATTTATCAAATCCTTATCGTTTCTGTTATTGGTGTATTATTTAGTATCATTATTTCCTTCTTAATGACTAGGGTAATCCGCCGTTCGGTTATTGGTGTTGTTAATAATGTTGATAGTACAACAGATTCGATTTCTGAAATAAAAAAATCGATTGATCAAACAGCTGTCAGTGCCCAAGAATTAGATGCTTCGATGAACAAAACGAACGATTCTGTCAGTGAACTTGTTGCTTCTATACAACAAGTAGCAGGAAACACGAATGTAACAGCCTCTGGTGTGGAGGAAATCTCGGCAGCAGTTGAAGAAATGAGTGCTTCTATTAACGTGGTTGCAGGCAGTGCAGATCATTTAGCTGCTGCAGCTGAAGAAACATCTTCTGCTATACAAGAAATGATGGTTTCTGTCGAACAAGTGGCAGGAAACGCTGGTAATGTTGGTGCAAGTGTAGAACAAATAGCATTAGCCATTGAATTAATGAGCAAGTCTATTGAAGGGGTTAGCAAGAATGCAGTTGGTTTGAACCAAACGGCGGAACAAACATCCGAAACAGTGGACGAAATGGTTGGCTCAATTAAGAAAGTTGCCGAAAGTGCCCAAACCGTTAACCAACTAAGTAATATTGTTAAGAATGATGCACTAGAAGGAACTGAGTCTCTAAATGAAACATTGAATGGGATGAAAGAAATTTCTAAGGTGATTAACCAAGCAAGTGATGTAATGGAAAATCTAGGGAAAAGCTCCGAGGAAATTGGCAGCATAATAGAAGTTATTGATGATATTGCCGAACAAACGAATCTTTTAGCACTCAACGCTGCGATTGAAGCTGCTCGTGCTGGAGAACATGGAAAAGGGTTTGCTGTTGTTGCCGAAGAAGTACGTAAACTAGCTGAACGGTCAGCAATGGCAACTAAAGAAATTGCCGGCCTCATCAAAGGGATTCAAAATGAAACTGCTGTTGCTGTTACCTCCATCAGTGAAGGAGCTAATAAAGTTAACATAGGAAATCAATTAGCGGAAAAAACGAATCAAGCAATCAAAAAAATATCTGAAGGTATTGTTCATGTTACAGAAGAAATGAATCAAATTGCTAAAGCGACAGATGAACAAACGAAGAATAGCGAATTTATTACGAAAGCTGTGGAGAATTTTACGAAACAAGCCACTGAAATGACTTATTCTACTAAAGAACAATCCATCACGGCAGAAGAAATCGTCACAGGGATAAACAATACAAAAAAACAAGTTCATCAAATTAGTATCGCTACATCAGAACAAGCGAAGGGTGGCCGTGCCATCGTTGAAGCAATTGAAAATGTGACAAACCAATCAGGCAATGTGACAAACGCTACTAGGGAACAGGCGCTCACTTCAGAAGAAATCGTCCGTAATATAACAAATATTAAAGAAATGGTCCATCAAATGACAATAGCTACAAGTGACCAAGCAAAATATGGTGAAGAAATTGCTTTAGAAGTTGGTCATGTACAGAAACAAACAGAATCGTTGAACGATAGTATTGAAACGCAAACGAAAGAAGTAAACGAGGTAGTTAACGCAATTACTGGCGTTAATTCACAAATTGAAAAACTAAAATAATGAGCTGTTACTATTGAAACGCTTTCGCAGCTTTGCGGAGGCGTTTCAATTTTCCCTTTTTGATAGAAATAGTTTTTTAACAACGCACACTATTCTATAGAAAGTGAGTTTATCAAAAAAAGCAATGAAAAATTTTGATTTCATGGTAATATAAGTATAAATAGGCATGTTTATGTTTGTTGTACTTTTTGATTATCAATCAAAATGTCAATTATTTCGATGTGAAAAAATGAAGGATTAATAAGTGGCTGTTGTTATATGTTTTTGATCCTTAAAATGGTAGGAGGCTTTGGAGCATTTTATTGACTTATGAATATTACAGATTTTTTATAATCCAAAAAGGGAGTTGATCAAAATGTGGAGAAAAAAGTCAATTAAAGAATTGAAGGAATGGTTAAGCGATGGATTTCTAAAAAGGTTAACTAAAATTTCTTTTAAAGATATAAGTAAGCGGTTCATTAATTTGAACATGAATTTGAAACTTTGGGGCAGTTTTATTTTCATCTTATTATTATTATCCACTATCTCGATTGTATCTTTTAATAAATTAAACCTTTTAAATGGTGATGTACGATACATAGGAAATACTCAAGTGCCAGAGATTCAATTAATCGGAGACTTAAAGGAAGAGGTTATTCGAATTCGTCTAAATGCAACCAAGCATGCGTATGAACAAAGTGGAGATGAAAAAGCAAAATTAGAAAAGGTTGTTAATGATGATATAGCAAAAGTGAGAAAAAATATTAAGCAAATGAATAAAGAGTATGCTTCCGATAAAAATAATAAATTCTTTAAAGAGTTCAGTAAAGAATTTGAAAATTTCGCCAATGCGATTCCAACGTTCCTCGAAAAATCAAATACTAGTGATTATTATACAACACATGGAAGTTTGGGTGTATTAGCCTATCAAGGGGATATGACGATTGAGTCACTTGAAAAAGTTGCAAAAAATGTTCATACGGACACTAAAAAAATTATTAATGAAGTCGACCAAGATTCAACTCGTTCCATTATTCAAATTATTATCGTTTCTTTAGTAGCCATAATTTTCAGCATTCTAATTGCATTCTTTATTACAAGACTCATTCGTCGTTCTGTTTTTAGAGTGGTAAAAAATGTGGAAACAACCATGCATTCTGTTACGGAAATTAAAAAATCGATTGATATAACTTCCTTTAGTGCACAAGAATTAGGTACATCGATGAACAAAGCAAATGATTCCGTAAGTGAACTTGTTGCCTCGATTCAACAGGTAGCCGGGAATACCAATGTAACGGCTTCAGGTGTCGATGAAATTTCCGCAGCGGTAGAACAAATGAGTGCTTCGATAAATTTGGTGGCATCTAGTGCAGATCATTTGGATACTTCTGCTGATGAAACTTCTGCCGCTATTCAGGAAATGATGGTTTCTCTTGAACATGTAGCACTTAACGTTGGAAACGCAGGAACTGGTGTGGAACAAATTACAAAGGCAATTGAATCAATGAGCAAATCGATTAAAGGCGTCAGTGAAAATGCCGTAAATCTGACTGCTATGGCTGAACAATCTTTTGCAACTGTTGAGCAAATGATCGGTTCAATAAAGAAAGTTGCATTAAGTGCGCAAACGGTTAACGACCTTAGCAACACTGTTAAAAATGATGCCCTAGAAGGAACGCTCTCCTTGAATGAGACATTGAATGGAATGCAAGAAATATCACAGGTGATTACACAAGCAAGTAATGTGATCGAGAAATTGGGAAAAAGCTCAGAGGAAATCGGTAGTATTATCGAGGTCATTGATGATATCGCTGATCAAACCAATCTATTAGCACTCAATGCCGCGATTGAAGCTGCTCGTGCTGGAGAACATGGAAGAGGCTTTGCGGTTGTTGCAGATGAAGTACGTAAATTAGCCGAACGGTCGGCAAAAGCAACAAAAGAAATTGCAGTCCTAATTAAAGATATTCAAAACGAAACTGCTGATGCTGTTGCTTCTATTAAAGATGGAGAACAGAAGGTAAATATCGGAAATCAATTGGCAGAAAAAACGAACCGAGCGATTATGAAAATATCTGAAGGTATAGCTGAAGTAACGAAGGAAATGGACCAAATCGCCAAAGCTACAGAAGAACAAACGAAGAATAGTGAATTTATCACAAGCACAGTCGAGAATGTGACAAAACAGGCAACAGAAATGACTCAATCAACAAAAGAACAAGCCAGAACGGCTGAAGAAATCGTGAAAGACATTCTAAATACAAAAGATCAGGTTGAACAAATCAGCTTGGCAACCGCTGAACAAGCTCAAAGCACTCAAACCATTGTGGATGCGATTGAAAATGTTGCAAATCAATCCAGTTCAGTAACAAACGCTACAAAGGAACAGGCACTAACTGCAGAAGAAATCGTCCGTAATATAAGTGATATAAAGGAGATGGTCCAACAAATGATGATCGCTACGAATGACCAAGCTAAATATGGTCAAGAAATTGCGATCGAGGTTGGAAACGTTCAGAAACAAGCAGAAGAATTAAATACAAGTATTGAAACAGAAACGAATGAAGTAAACGAGGTAGTACAAGCAATTACTGAAGTAAATACGCAAATCGTAAGGTTAAAATAAGAGACGTATAGGACGAAACCCTTTCACAATAAATGTGAAAGGGTTTATAAGATTTCCTCATTAAAGGAAGAGATTATGTGATAGATAAACGAATGGAATTGGCTTTGAAGATTAAGGGGTTTTGCGGAATAGATTTTACAATGAATCTTGCAAATTTAGATTTAAAAGTGTCAAGAAGGCTTGATGAATTGGGGGTAAATTTAGAAGAATATATTCCCCATTTACAAAGAGACCCGAAAGAATGGGATAAATTAGTTGAACATATCACTATAAATGAAACCTATTTTTTCAGGGAATTCAACCAACTAAAAGAATTTCAGACCTTGTTAAAAAAACAAACAGGTAAATTAATCAATGTATGGTGTATTCCCTGTTCAACAGGAGAGGAGGCATATTCCCTTGCTATTATGGCGAAGGAGGTAGAACCTTCAACTGGCAATCGCGTTAGAATCGTTGCATCGGATTTAAACAAAAAGGTTTTGGAACATGCCAAATCAGGGTTTTATTCTAAAAACTCCTTATCATTTAGAAGGCTTCCGGAACATAAAGAATTTCTTAAAAAGTATTTTAGCGAAACTATGCTAGGCTACGAAGTGAAGAATGAAATAAAACAAATGGTTTCATTTGAACCCTTTAATTTGACTGATTATCCATCATACGTAAAATTCAATCAAATTGATTTTATTTTCTGCCGAAATGTCTTGTTCTATTTTAATGAAGAGATCATAAAAGATGTTATCGGTAGTTTTCATTCGATTTTAAATAAAGATGGATATATGTTTTTAGGTCATGCTGAGTCAATCTCGAGTTTTGAGAACAAATTTTTATCGGTTCACACAAAAGATACTTTTTACTATAAGAAAGAAATTTTGTGACTTTTAATGAATTTTGTGGAAAGATAAGGTATAATGACTACATTATTTTGATTTTTTTTGATAGATTTTTAAGTTGATATTTTGGAGGTGAATCCATTTGAAAATACAAGAACCAATTCGAATGAATTTAGGCGAACAAAGACTTACAACAACTGAGAGGACTTCTGCAAATTCAGCGTCATTTCAAAAAATTATGAACACCTATTCAAAAGTACTCACTCAGGATCACCTCCATCAACTGTTGCTGGATATTGATCAACAAGGTGTGAAGTTAAGCGAAAAGCCGACGTTTAATGAACTTAATAAATACAAGAATTTAGTCAAACAATTTATGGGTGAAGTAACAAAAAACGGGATGGGCTTATACCAAACTGAAAGCTGGGATCCGTATGGTGGAAATAAAACACTGAAAACAATCCAAGTACTCGACCGTAAACTAATGGAATTAACTGATCAAGTACTAAACCAACAAAATGCCGGTTTATCCATTTTGGAACGAATAGGGGAAATTAAAGGCTTACTAATTAACCTCTATACATAGTGGATAATGTTGTCTCTATTAATAGGCTGGTGATTCAGAGAAGATGAATAGAGACAAAGTGGATTATCCTTTTCACTTTGAGTGCAGGTCGACATAGCAGTTCAGGAAATGATTACCTAGTGAACTAGAGAAGGAGCGAACTGGTGCAAACATATTTGATTGAAATTCTTTTAGGTCTCAATTTGATCTGCGTGATATTTTTGATAACTCTAGGCTCACTCCGGCAGAGATCTGACTCTAAAGAAGATATGTATCAAAAAATTAACGGTTACCAAAAACAAATGGTCCAAGAAATGACCGAACTAAAAATGGCGGTTAATCATTACCAGCAATTATTAAATCAGCTGTCCGATCAGTTGAGGAATGAAAGAGAAACATTGGAAGCCTCAATAAAGGCAACCAGAAAAACGATGAGCGGGGAAAATTTGTTTTTACAGCATCGTTATCAGGAAATCTTTGATTTACATGTTCAAGGATTTTCCGCGGATCAAATTGCTATGAAACTCAATAAAGGCTCTGGTGAAGTAGCCTTCATTTTACAGTTGGCTGCACAGGAGCGAAGCTAAGAAGGGAGTTTAATCATGATTAGAGGATTAAATACGGCGGCTTCAGGGATGTTTTCGTTGGAGCGAAGGCAAGAAACATTGTCCAATAATCTGGCCAATGCGCAAACACCAGGATACAAGAAGGACGATACAGTCCAACGGGCTTTCCCTAGACTATTAATGCAGCGGATTCAAGATTTTAATGAGAATGGTAAAGTCACAGGCGCTGGCACATTTCAATTACCTGGACAGCCTGTACCGATTGGTGAACTTTATAACGGTGTGTATTCGCAAGAGCGCATACCTAGTTTCAGTCAAGGGGCACTGGTACAAACGGATAATCCGTTGGACCTAGCGATTGTCGATCAAGATATTCCTGCACAAATAATAAATGGCCGACCAGTGAAACCTGCTGCTTTCTTTGCTGTGCAGCTCTCTAATGGAAACATTGGCTACACAAGAAATGGAAAATGGGATTTAGATGCTAATGGTCACCTTGTGACATCTGATGGTTATCTAGTGTTGGGGGCGGATCGTAAGCCCGTTCAAGTCACAGATAGTATTCGCAAAGAGGATTTGTTCATTAGTACAGAGGGCCAGTTATTTGCTTATCCTAATGACCCGGCCCAAACAAGGTCGATCGGTCAGATCGGTTTGGCAGTGGTACAAAATCCTGCAGAACTTCGCCGCTTAGGAGGAAATGTATTTCAGTCTACAAATCCTATACCATTTATCCAAGATGCTGGGGGAACCAATCCTGGAATATCACTTCATCAAGGATTTATGGAACAGTCGAATGTCGATACAGGTCAAACGATGACAGATATGATGATGACCATAAAGGGTTATGAAGCAAACCAAAAGGTAATTAGCGTTTATGATAACTCGTTACAACAGCTTTTCTCGGTTGGAAAGTTAAATGGTTAATTTGAAATTTCCATTTGAGGAACTTTTCCTACCTGTTATTTAGTGCTAAAACCGTTAAGAATAGGAGATAAGCAATTTGAATACTTCACTATTTATCTCATCTGGTGCATTGCAAGCATACCAGCAAAAAATTGATACGACAGCAAATAACGTTGCCAATGTGAACACAACTGGCTTTAAACGCAGAGACCAAAGCTTTTCTGAGATTTTAGCATCGCAAATTAATAATCAACCTCGGACTAACCAGGAAATCGGCAGGCTTACACCGAATGGACTACGAATTGGATATGGAACTCGGACGGGGCTTACACAACTCGATATGGAGCAAGGACAGGCGATTCAAACAGGCAGTCCATTCGATCTTATGATCTCCGGAAAGGGATATTTCCAGATTGGTTATTCGTCTGCCGTTGCGGGTGGACCTAATGAGGTGAGATATACCCGCGATGGGAATTTCCATATTAGCCCTGCTCCCAATAAACCAGGCAGCTATCATTTAGTAAACGCCAGCGGGGGGTTCCTGCTAGACCAGAACGGCCAACCGATAGAGCTTGATGGCCAGTATGAAGTAAATATCGATACGATGGGACAAATTCAGCTGAGAAATAAAAATGGTCAAGGTGCAACATTCAATTCAGCTCAGAAAGTGGGCATTGTGGACATTCAGAATCCTCATGTGTTACAAAATGTCGGTGAAAATGAATACTCAATTGATCCCAATGCATTATCAAATGGAAGAAATGCGGCCAACTATGTGAGAATGATGGCTCCAGGGGAGGTACAAATCTTAACCGGGTATTTAGAGGGCTCAAATGTGGATTTGTCGAAAGAAATGACCGATCTAATGACGACACAGCGAGGTTTTCAGTTAAACGCTAGAGCGGTTTCCTATGCGGATCAGATGTCGGGGATTGCGAATAGTATATTGAAGTGATTTTTGATTTGACAAATGAGTTTTTAGAAATGGCCGCATCCTATGATAGTTGATTGCGGCTTTTTATATACCTACAGTTTAAAAAGTGGAAAGCAAAGCGCCTTAAGCGTAAATCAACAGGCAAGTTTAACACAGCCTTAAAATAAACAAAGACCCCTTAAACTATTTTAAGATTCTACCGATAGAGTATAGTATACGGATATTTATGGATGGAATGTCCCAAAAAAGATAGACAATGTAAAAAATTGAATCTTCTATCCAAAAATTAACAGGTAATTAGCTTAAATAAAGGAGGAACACACGATGGTAAACTTAACAACTCATATTTCTGGACTTGCTTCTGGTATGGATACGGAAAAATTGATAAGTGACATGATGAAGGTGAACAGAATTCCTTTGGATAAACTGCAACAAGCGAAAATCCTTAACACATGGAAAACGGACGCCTATCGAGAGATTAATACGAAAATCGCAAGTTTCAGAGACGCGATGCAAGATTTAAGATTACAAGGAACATTTAACGCACAAAAAGCAACTACTAGCAGTTCCAATATTGAGGTATCATCCGCGGGTGTATCAGTATTAAAGAACTTCACTATTTCTGAAGCAAAACTTGCTACCACTGCGACAAGTAGTTCGGTCAGTTTTGACACAAAAATAGGAAAAGGGACTGACAAAATTGACCCTAATGGAACCGCTGACTTAAAGATTAAACTTAATGGAATTGAAATCACCATACCTCAAGATAGTACCTTTAACCAGGCGATTGCACAAATCAATTCGAAAAGTGCGGACACAAATGTTAAAGTTGCAAATGTTGGGGGTTCATTAGTATTTTCATCCACTGAAGTAGGGGCAGGTAAACCAATTACGATATCCGATACTAGCCCTGATGCGCAGTCACTATTAAAGATTACCAACGGAGCTACAAACGCTATTGATCCAGCTGATCAGTTTTCTGCTGGTACTTTTTCTAACGGGGCGCCTGCAGAGTCAGGATATGTTGTCATCAATGGTACAAAAATCAATGTATCTGATAACACCTTTACATATGATGGTGTTCAAATTAAATTAAAATCAGCTATTTCTGCGGAAAGTCCAGCTAATGTCAATGTCGTTGCTGACACTGATGGGATTTTTGACAAGTTAAAGACATTTGTTGATAAATACAATGAGTTAGTAAAAGAATTAAACGACAAACTTTCCGAGCGGAAAAACCGAAACTACCCACCGCTAACCGAGGCACAGAAGAAAGATATGAAAGAAGCGGATATTAAATTATGGGAGGATAAAGCAAGAGGTGGTCTATTAGCCAATGATCCTACAATCCGGCAATTTCTAACCCAGCTAAGAACAAGCATGAGTGAAATTATTCAAGGAAAAGATATTAACCCATCTTTTGACTCGCTGGCAGAAATCGGTATTACAACCAGCAAGGATTACAAGGACAATGGTAAATTAGTTTTAGACGAGTCTAAGCTAAAATCGTTGTTAACAACAAATTTGACTGATATCCAAAAAATGTTTTCCACCAAGTTCGATACAGATAATCCCAATGATACCACTTTAACAAGTGTTGACAAACACAAAAATAGTGGATTTGCGATTAGGGTTTATGATCGGATTGACGACATTTTATCACAACTAAAAGTAAAAGCTGGGTCGCCAGGTACGATTTCTGTTAACAGTGTTTTGGCTAAAGAGGCTGCCTCTATCGACGAGAGAATGGTCAAAGTTCAGAACCGAGTATATGCTCAAGAGCAAGCCTTGTGGACAAAATTTAACGCTATGGAAAAAGCCCTGCAACAACTAAATAGTCAGAGTACATTCTGGTATAACCAACTTGGGCAATAGTAAATTCAACATTATTCAAAAAGTCATCCATTCTGGGTGACTTTTTTCTATTGAACGGCGGGAAAATTGAGTAGTTTTATTTCCTTATATGTTCTTTATTCCAATACAAAAAACTTTGAAAAAACTACTAAACAAATTGTTTGATCCACCGATAACAAACAATAACCAAGAATTCCTCGAATAAAAGGACTGCGAAACAATTCGTTGAAAACAGAACACAATATGTATGATGTCCGATAAGAATAAATTTGAACGAATTCTTTTTAAAAAAATTAGAAAATAACTAAACGATTTATTTAATTAACCGATAAGAATAAATACCAAGGAAATCCTTCGGTAAAACAGGCAAAAAATATTTTGATAAACGGTATGAGAATTCTAAAAAGTAGAATTGTACAAAGATAAATACCAATTAAACTATCAAAATGTTCAAAATGTCTAAAATTTTATTAAAACTTTTTTGTTAGTAGACCCTTAGGGTTTATTATAGATATTTAAAATTACAAAAGATATTTATTCTAGGGAGGAAATTTAATTATGCGTATTAACCACAACATTGCAGCACTTAACACACACCGCCAGTTAGCAGGTGCAACAGCTGGTCAAGGTAAATCAATGGAAAAATTATCTTCAGGTCTTCGTATTAATCGTGCCGGAGATGATGCAGCTGGATTAGCAATCTCTGAAAAAATGCGTGGACAGATCCGTGGTCTTGAAATGGGTTCAAAAAATGCTCAAGACGGCATCTCACTTATTCAAACAGCTGAAGGTGCTTTAAATGAAACACATACAATTTTACAACGTATGCGTGAATTAGCAGTTCAATCTTCAAACGATTCTAACACTGATGCAGATCGTCAAGAATTACAAAAAGAAATGGACCAGCTTATCGGCGAAATCGACCGTATTGGTAACACTACTGAGTTCAATACAAAGAAACTTATCGATGGCTCAAAAAAAGGTGTAACTGAAATTCTTGGAAACGTAAAATTCGATAACCAAGGTGATTCCAAATTATTCACTACAGTAGTTGCCACTGATCCTTCTGTTGCAGGTAATGCTGGTTCTGAAGGAAATGAATCAATTAATGTAAAAATTACAGATTACGATGCTGCAGCTCAAGAGTATACCCTTGAGGTGACTTCTCAAAGCGGTGAGCCAGTAACCATTACTGGTGTTGCTGCTGCAGGTGGAGCTCAAACAATTACAACAGCAAATGGAAGCTATGATTTAACCCTAGGACCTATTACTGTTAAAGATATTGGTAAAGAAGCGACCTTCACTTCTCGTGCCTCTGTAGAAGAATATCAAAATAACGCATTATCGTTCCAAATTGGAGCAAACTCTTCACAAACAATGAATGTTGAAATTAACGACATGAGGGCTTCAGCTCTTCATGTAGACAACATTAAAGTAGATTCAGCAGCTTCTGCAGAGGCTTCTATCTCTGCAATCAATCAAGCAATTGAAGATGTTTCTGGACAGCGTTCTAAATTAGGTGCTTTCCAAAACCGCTTAGAGCACACAATTAATAACTTAGGAACATCACAAGAAAACTTAACTGCTGCTGAGTCTCGAATTCGTGATGTAGACATGGCAAAAGAAATGATGGAACAAACGAAAAACTCAATCCTTGCTCAAGCAGCTCAAGCGATGCTTGCTCAAGCAAATCAACAGCCTCAAGGTGTATTACAACTTCTTCGTTAATATGTTGAAATTGAGAGATCTTAATATTAAGATCTCTCTCTTTTTAGAAGAATAGTAAAATTTTTTATAAAAAGAGTTCCAATGTGAAATGAATCTATATTAAAACTATCATTTGTGAAAAAGGCAAACCACAGGAAACTGTGGGACGTAAAACCAAGGGCCTGTACCAACAAGAAAAGCTGGATGGCAGCCGGATACCACAATATAAATGTTATTGGAACTTTCGTTGCCTTTTTCCTTGAAAAAGGAGTATACGTTATGGTAAAAAAGTTTTCCATTTTTGCTACTGTACTATTATGTTTTCAATTGGTCTTTCCGTTAATTAATGTGTTTGCATTTGATTTGCTCAGCCCAACTAATTTGAAAGCGAGTCAAAGTTATCCTGGCAATATTATATTGAGTTGGGATAAAGTTACTGGAGCTAGTGCCTACAGGATTTATAAACTAGATGGTTCACAAAAAGAGCTGATTAAACAAGTTACGTATGAATTCATCGAGACAACTGTCGCCAATGTTCCGGAGGGTAGCAGTACATTTGCTGTATCTGCTGTTAGAAATGTTGATGAGTCAGCGCTTTCAAATAGTGTAACAGTACAAGTTGTTTATCCTGAAATGCAAAGCCCAACAAATATTGCATCAACAATCGTAAACGGAAATGATTTGACTTTGAGCTGGACTAAGGCAGCATATGCGACGGATTATAAAATTTATCAAGTTATCGATGGGACGAAGAAGCTGGCAGCTTCCACAACTGCCGCTAATTACACCTTTCAAAATCATCCAGAAGGAAAGTATGTTTATGAAATAACATCCTTTAATAGCAGGTTTGGTGAATCCGTTGTCGGATCAACGATTGAAGTAGAGGTTGTTTTTCCAGAAATGAAATCTCCGGCCGTAACGTATTACGTCCAGAATGGAAATGAATTGATTTTCAACTGGCAAAGAGTAACCTATGCTACTAATTATAAAGTATATGAAGTGATCGATGGTACAAGAAAACTACTTACAACGACCAAATTAATCAGCCATATTATTTCCAACGTCACTGAAGGCAGCCATGTTTACGAAGTCACCACTTACAGTGATCGCTTTGGGGAATCTAAAGAAGCTTTTCATTTGGACTTTGAAATGAAATATCCGCAAATGCAAGCTCCTGGCAGCCTAACATATACGCTAACGAATGCAAATGATATCAATCTTAGATGGACAAAAGCAGAATTTGCAGATTCTTATAAACTGTATCAGTATATAGAAGGTGAGAAGAAGCTTGTATTAACAACAACTACTTTGAATAAAACTTTCGTTAATATGCCTGAGGGACACTATAAATATGAAATAGCTTCTTATAGTGACCGTTTTGGAGAGTCAACAGCAGCTGCAAATCTTGAATTTGATTTAACTCATCCCATTATAGAAGCTCCGAAAAATTTAAAACTTACAGTTCAAAACGGAAATGATTTCGTTTTAAGATGGGATGTGTCAGATTACGCAGACGGATATAAGATTTATCAAATTATTAACGGTGAGCGTAAACTAGTTGCAACAAAGCTTGTGAACGCACACACTTTATTTTCTATGCCGGAAGGAAACTATACATTTGAAGTGATCGCCTATAGTGATCGCTTTGGAGAATCTAAAACTGCTTCCCGGATTGAATACGATCTAAAGTACCCTGAATTGCAAGCCCCTGCCTTAACAGGAACCGTTGAAAATGAGACAACGATCATCTTAGATTGGACAAAAACAGACAATGTATCTGGCTATAATATATACGAAATTGTCAATGGAACGAAAAAAAAGGTTGGAACAACTACAAGTCTTCAACTAAAGCTACCCAACCAGACTGAAGGGAAGCATATATTTGAGGTCACTTCCTATAATACTCGTTTTGGAGAATCTCAAGCTTCTAATCAAGTCACCTTGAATATTGGTTCAAATATAGAGGTACCTCCTGTAAAGGATACCATTCCGCCTGTTACGATTTCAAACATTGAAGACTCTTACTACAAAGAAGACGTAACAGTCCAACTGACTGCTACAGATAACCAAAGCGGGGTGGCTAATACCTTCTATTCTATTAATGAATCAACATTTAAAGAGGGTACTACCTTTACAATCCAGGATGAAGGGAAGCACAAAGTTTCCTTTTACAGCGTTGATAATGCAGGAAACATTGAAATAACGAAGACAGTAGAAGTAATAATCGACAAGACTGCGCCAAATACAACCTCGAATGCAACAAATTCTTGGTTTAAGGAAGATTTTTTCAATTTATCTTCATCAGACAATGTGAGCGGCGTTGCAAAAACTTTCTATTCTATAAACGGTTCTGATTTTGTAGAAGGAACAAGCTTTAAGGTGAAGGAAGAAGGAGTAACGAAAGTATCCTTCTATAGCATAGATAAAGCGGGTAACATCGAAGAAGTTAAGACCGTTGAAGTGAATATCGACAATATCAAACCAATTACGACCTCTAATATAACAAATTCTTGGTATAAAGATGACGTAAATGTACTTTTATCTCCATCTGACCATGGAAGTGGTATTGATAAAACCTTCTATACTATTAATGGTTATGATCTTGTGGAAGGAACAAGCTTTAGGGTGAGTAATGAAGGCGTAACGAAGGTATCCTTCAATAGTATAGATAAAGCAGGTAATATCGAAGACGTTAACACAGTTGAAGTAAAAATCGACAAGACCGCACCAATTACGACTTCTAATGTTAAAAATTCTTGGTATAAAGCCAACGTAAATGTTCTTTTATCTCCATCAGACAATGGAAGTGGCGTTGATAAAACCTACTATTCTATTAATGGTTCTGATTTTGTGGAAGGAACAAGCTTTTCTGTGAGCGAGGAAGGTGTAACGAAAGTCTCATTCTATAGTATAGACAAAGCGGGTAACATCGAAGAAGTTAAGAATGTTGAAGTAAATATCGATAAGACCGCGCCAATTACGACATCTAATATAACAAATGAAGATGGAACTGTCCTTTTATCTCCATCAGACAATGGAAGTGGCGTTGATAAAACCTACTATTCTATTAATGGTTCTGATTATAAGGAAGGAACAAGCTTTAAGGTGAGTGAAGATGGCGTAACGAAGGTATCTTTCTATAGTGTAGATAAGGCAGGTAACATCGAAGACATTAAAACCGTTGAAGTGAATATCGACAAGACCGCACCAATTACGACTTCTAATATTAAAAATTCTTGGTATAAGGAAGACGTAAATGTCCTTTTATCGCCAACAGACAATGGAAGTGGCGTTGATAAAACCTACTATTCCATTAATGGTTCTGATTATAAGGAAGGAACAAGCTTTAAGGTGAGTGCAGAAGGGGTAACAAAGGTATCTTTCTATAGTGTAGATAAGGCAGGGAACATCGAAGATAAAAAGACCGTTGACGTAAAGATTGATAAAAATGCGCCAATTGTCGTCTGGAATCTTAAAGATGAGTACGGACTTGGAACTTACCTTCCAGGTTATTCAGCTATTGATACTGTTTCGGGTATTGATAGTGAAAAGGTTACTGTGAACGGACAGGAAATCACAGGTCCAATTAAGTTTGATAAACCAGGTTCTTACAATGTAGTGTTAACCGTAACTGATAAAGCAGGATGGACAACAATAGTGAAAAAGACAATAAATGTATACGTACAAGCAACTATTGTTGTAAACCCAGGTATTATTAAAACTAACACGGGAGTGTTTACTGTTCAAGTAACAGTGCCAAAAGGCCTTGACATGAAACAATTCGACCTGCACAGTGCCACATTAAATGGAGTTTCCGCTAATTCAGGAACGAACGGATTACTGCAGCAAGCTAAAAATGGTCAATTTAAGTTTGATCGTGATCAATTTACTTGGAAGCCAGGAACAGTAGAGGTTGAGTTCCGTGGATTCATAGACGGATATCTTGTTGTCGGAAGTACGACCGTAATAGTCAAATAGGTAAGATAAGTTTGCGCTATTGGTTCAAACAATCAATCTGTCTTTAAAACGAAAGAGACCTTAGGTATTCTAAGGTCTCTTTCTGCTTAATCCCTTTTTATTTCCAATAGCTCTAATCATTTTTGCAATATTTCCGATAATACATATAAATAATCATTTATAAGGAGGCAGAGGTCATGATTGAAAAACTGTCAAGTACTAGTGGTCCTGCAATGGATCTTTCTAAGAATAAAAATACTTTTAGTTTAAGAGGAAATTCACATAACCAGCAAGAACAGTTACTAGATCAACAAGAGAAAGAAAAAGCTGAGAAAATAATGAATAGTATGAACGATTTTTTAAAAGCTTCGAATACTCACTTAAAATTTGAGTTTCATGAGGGTTTACAAGAATACTATGTTGCGGTTGTTGATGATGTAACGAATGAAGTCGTGAAAGAAATTCCTCCCAAAAAATTCTTAGATATGTATGCGGCAATGACAAAGTGCTTGGGACTATTAATTGATAGAAAAGTATAAAACAATTTTATTCTTTAAATAAAACTGTCGCAACTTGACACTATTTTTGATAACATTTTTATATAATATTGTAGAGCAACGAAAATTCAAGGAGTTGGAATAATGCAATTACCTCAAATTCGTTTGCATCAAACCTATGCCCAAATTGGCCTACGAAAAGTTGAGCCTGTGCAGGAAATCCAACAGATTCCTGCCGATCTATCGATTAAACAGTATCCGTCAACGATGAATATCGTACGTAAACCATCACAACTTGAAATAGATCAAGAACAGGCTTGGAACGAGTTGAATTTAAAAAAGATAACTGTGCTTAGTGCTGACATGGCTGAATTTTCCAAGCAAGAGGGGTTAGAGGCGATTGCTCAAATCGCTCAAGAGGGTGATCAATTAGCGGCAATTGAACATAAAAACGATGCAATTGTGTCAATTGCCACGGAAAAAGGCAACCCTGAACCGGCCGATTTCAATATCGCTTTCATCCCAAGTTACGGATCAGTGAAAATTCATTATACCCCAGCTGAGCTGTCTATCAACTGGAAACAGGGGGGGACTGAGATTGAATTTACTCCGCATAAGCCAATACACCATTATACTCCTGGAAAGACGAAGGTATACCTTCGCCAAATGCAAGAACTTCAAATCGATTTTGTCGGATTAAATGTGAATAATAAATTGTGATAAAAGTTGATTAAAATAAGTAAAGCAGCTGCGGGCTAAGAGGATTATTATCCTTTCCGCAGTTTCTCTTTAGTTTTTCATCGTTATTTGTCCGATAATAAATTGATTTATTATTAATTTAAACTAAACTATTTTAAAGTGTGACCGATTATTAATAATAAAGGAATAGGAGGGCATTGTTCATGCGAATAAATGATATGAAATATAGTTTTTATTCCTATCAAAATCAACAGAACCGTTCTAATATAGAAAAAAATGTGGAAAAATCAACCTCTTCATCAGAAGTAAAAATATCTTCACTTGGGAGAGAAATCTCTCAAGCGATGAAATCAGAGCAATCACAACACCTAAATCGAGTTGAGGAAATAAAAAAGCAAATTTCTGATGGGAACTATCGCATTGATAGCAGCAAGGTTGCTGAAAAATTACTCGAATTTTGGAAGACTAACTCCATTTAGGAGATGGGAAAATGGATTATTTAAAAATGATAAAGCACACAATGAAAACTTTGGTTGATGTCCATACAAGCTTATTAGATTTAGTTAAAGAGAAACAAGACATCCTTGTTAAGGGGGACATCCTTGGTCTTCAGAATTTGGTTCATCGAGAAAGCTTATGCGTAGCTGAAATTCAAAAAATTGAACAGAAACGAAACAATTTAATACAAGAGTTTTTGGAAGAGAAGGGCATTAAGGATCCTTCCTTCCCCCTTGAGGAAATAATGAAACTTGAGGACGATACCGATACTAAGGCCTCTTTAAAAGACATAGCCAAGCAGCTTCGTGTTCTGATCCAGGAAATTACTTTTTTGAATGAAAACAATCAACATTTGATTCATGCATCTCTTTCTTATATTCAATATTCAATGGGGTTATTAGTACGGAAAGAAATAGCTATTGGTTATGGACCACATGCTACTAACAGTTATTCAAACCTGTTAGATGCAAAAATTTAGTTGTAAATAAATTTTGATAGAAGGAAGGAATGGGGATGACTTCAACCTTTCATGGTTTAGAATTAGGGAAAAGAGGCCTATATGCTCAGCAAACGGCACTTTCTACCACTGGTCATAACATTACCAATGTAAATACAATCGGATATAGCCGTCAACGAGCAGAAATGCAAGCAACTAATGCGATTCCCTATCCAGGAATGCATAGTGATAAATCTCCTGCACAATTGGGAACTGGTGTTGAGGTAAATGCACTGGTTAGGTTAAGAGAAGCATATTTAGATGTTCAATTTCGTAATGAATACAAAAATTTAGGGTACTGGGAAGCAAAAAGTGATACTTTTACTAGAATTGAAGAACTTCTAAATGAACCTACTGATGATGGTTTAGCCCATACAATGGATGAATTCTGGAAGGGGTGGCAGGAGCTGGTGAAAAACCCTGACAGTGCTGCTGTACGTGCAGTAGTTAGACAAAAGGGGGTAGCTGTTGCTCAATCTTTTAATCAAATAATGGATTCTCTGGATCAGATGCAGACTGATGTTAAAAATATTATTAAGACTAAAACAGATGAGGTTAACTCTTTAGCTTCACAAATTAGTATTTTAAACGAACAAATTTCTCGATTGGTAGCAAATGACTATCAACCAAATGATTTACTTGATCAACGAGATGTCTTAATCGACCAACTTTCTAAAATAGTGAGTATAGATGTTAAGGCTTCTTCAAGTGGCATGGTAGACATCAGTGTAGGTGAGGGTACTTTAGTTACAGGCAAAACATCTAATACGCTAACAATCGATTATGACCAAAATAGCGGATTAGTAAATCCAGCAGAAATAAAAATTGGTGGACAAACAGTAAATTTGGGTTCAGGGGAATTGTTGGGAAGAATTGAATCCTATGGAATCATGGGAGGAGATCGAAAATCAACTATTCCTTATCTTAAGGATAAAATCAATGAACTGGCGATGACATTTGCAAATGCAGTAAATGAAGTTCATTTAAGTGGTTTAAATTTAGATAATATTTCAGGTGTCTCGGACAAAAAGGTGGAATTTTTTACAGGTTCATCAGCGAAAGACTTGAAAGTAAATCCGGAAATCATGGAATCATTGAATTTAATTGCAGCTGCAAAAGACGAGGGCTCAGGACAATCATCTACAGGTAATGGTCAACTCGCTCAAGATATTGCAAATATTAAATTCAAAAATCTTAATTTTACGGGTACTACTTCTACTGTAGATGACTTCTATCGTAATATCGTTGGTCAACTAGGTATTGATTCACAAGAATCTCAGCGGATGCAGAACAACTTTGAAGGGATTATCATGCAGGTAGAAAATCGCCGCCAATCCGTTTCAGGTGTATCCATAGATGAAGAAGTAGCCAATATGATAAAATATCAACAAGCATATAATGCTGCTGCACGAATAGTTACGTCAATGGATCAATGTTTAGATAAAGTGATCAACGGCATGGGCCGAGTCGGATTGTAGGAGGGGCGTTATGGGTTACCGAATTACGCAAAGTATACTCAATCAAAATTTTTTGTATAATTTACAGCAAAGTAATAAGGCAATGGCAAAATATCAAGAACAGGCATCTTCAGGAAAGAAAATTAATAGACCCTCAGACAATCCAGTAACAGCGGTACATGGGATGTTTTACCGTTCTTCGCTTAATGAAATCGGACAATTTAAACGAAATACCGAGGACGGACTCTCTTGGATGAATACGACAGATGAAGCGATGAATGAGGTAAACTCTGTATTGCAGCGAGTTCGTGAGCTTACACTACAGGGACTTAACGAAACGAATGATCCAAGTGCACTTTATGCTATTGGTGAAGAAATCAATCAGCTAAAAGAACATCTAGGTGAGATCGCCAATACGCAAATTGCAGGCAAATACATTTTTGCGGGTACGGATGTAAAAACCCCCCCTTATAGGACGGATCCAGCTGTTCCAGGGTCACCAAAAGAGTTTAGAAGCACAAACGAAGAAATGTTAGAGTTACAAGTGGGACAGACAAATTATGTACCAATAAGTACTAATGGAACAAATGTATTCAATAATGACGGTATCGGCGGGATATTTAATGTGCTCTCAGATATAGAATCCGATTTTAAATCTTCCAATAAGATTACCGCTGATCACTTAGGTAAATTGGATAATCAGATAGATAATATCCTCAAGGAACGCTCAGAATTGGGAGCACGCATAAACCGTATGGAGTTAAGTATGTCTCGGATTGAAGGAATCGAAATATCAACAACCAGTTTATTATCAAAGGAAGAGGATGTGGATATTTCGAAAGTAATTATTGATTTGAAGGCACAGGAAAATGTGCAGCGTGCTGCATTATCCGTAGGAGCTCGAATAATTCAAACATCCTTAGTTGATTTTTTAAGGTAATTTTTTTGCGGGTAGCACAGCTTGTGTTATCCTTTTTTTTAATGGAAAATTCATCCACAACCCATTTGGGTGGTATTTCCAAAAAACAGTATCTTTTATCCTATTCTTCTGATAAACTTATATTGACACTTTTTAAGTTAATAATGACGATAGTAGGTGTTTTCAATGTATCCTAAAGTAAATCAGAACATAATGATCGATATTAAAAGCCATGATCAATCGTGCAGGTCTATTATTGCAGAGGTTGGGGAGAATGAAATTTTAATCGGCTTCCCGTTGGATAAGAATATAATTGGGCTGTTAACGGAAGGAACCCAAATAGACATTATTTTTATGGTGGATGAAAATCAATATAAATTTCCCTCAGAAATCATTGGAAAGAAAAAAGACAAAATTCCTTTGTGCCGGATATCGAAACCACTAGAAAAAGAGATTATTAGGATTCAACGAAGGGACAATTTTCGTGTCAATTCTCATTTACAAGTGATGATAAATGAAAACAAGTATAACACTATCAATATTAGTGCAGGTGGATTATTGTTTAGCTGTGGAGTCGGTATGGAATGGCATCAAGGAGATGTGATTTCAGGAACCTTGGTAGTTCCTGGTATACAGAATAAAGACTCAGCGATTATTCCCTTTCATGGTCAAATCCAACGAATTAACTTGATAAAAACTCAAGATAGTTTGCATATTGCTATTAAATTTACTATGTTGGATAAACAGGATCAAATGAAAATCATTCAACATTGTTTCGAAAGACAACGGCAAATAAGCTTGAAGTCGCGATAATCAAAATCAAATTTAAAATAGGTTATAAACACATATAATGCCCACTTTATTATAAAGAGGGCTATCGCTATTTATTAAGAGGCAACAAAGACTAATCTATCAGGTCCAACTCATATTATTTAAATATTCAAACCAATTATTTTACAAATCCTTACAAAGGTAGTATAATAAATTTGAGAATAAAAAATATTAATTTTTTGACATTTTGATATACACCCAAAAAATTTTTTATATGAGCGTACCATATAGTAAACAAAATAGATGAAGAGAGTTTGAAAAAGTCAAAATTAGTTTTACCTTTTTGTGGATGGGCAAAAAAGTTTGTAAAACCAAGTATGTTCAAATCTCATATTCATTTTGGAGGTATTCTAATGAGTTTAAAAGCTGCAATATTTCAGATGAAAGAATCAATAATGAACCAAGAGGTGGGACCATCAGAACAAGATTTCATTCATGATTTGGAATCTAAAAACGGCGTACGTGCAGGATCATTAATTTTTTATTATAATAATATAGTGATGTTAAGTATGAATAGCTCTGAATATGCCAACCAGACTCACGACGATTCCAAAAAGGTTAATCGTAAATGGATTAAAAACGAAATTGAGTTCATGTTTCAATATATTAAGGAAAGACAAGAAGAAGGTGCGCTAAATATTACTGAGATATTGGAGGAAGTAGGGCACTTATTAAATCGTGGCTATCAGTCAGTTAATTATAAGTATTATTCCATTATCAAGGCAAAAGCTAAAGAGGAAGCAGCCAATCAAAATGGCTATCAATTTATTACGATTACTGAGAAGAACGTTCCTGTGTTAGCTACAGAAGTAATAGGGGATACGCAGACTAAGCCCCAAGTACATCAGATGACACCTGCCCAAGACCAGGACGATTTGCTCGACATTTTATCGGGGCTAATAACCAATGTACAACAACTTCCTGGGATTAATTTAAATGAACTTCTTAGAAGTCTATACCAACTTACAAACATGGCGCTTCAGAATCAGGATGCGGTTCAGCAGATTGAGAGTATGAAATCAGAAATCAATCTTGAAAAAGAAGCAATACGTGAGCAGTTAATGAAAAAGGAACAACAATTCATTCAGGAGAAAAAGCGGAATGATGAATTACAATTTGAGGTTTCTAAGTTAGCTAAGGAGATTACAGCATTTAATCTGTTAGGCGATGCGGCAAAAATACAACAACTGAAATCCTATAATCAAAGACTTAACTATATCATTGACAGCTTCGGCGTTGTTCTTAAAGTCAGCGGTTAATTTTTATTCAAAGAACAGTCATGGAACTTAAAAGGTATTTTTTCCAACTCCTTAACTAATTTTCACTTTAACCGATATATAATACAAGAATGAAATGGAATTTAAAAGGAGTAATCAAACATGGCATTTAGCAACCCTTATCAAACTTATCAAAAACAAGTGGTTACTACTTCTAAACCAGAAGAATTAACGCTTATGTTATACCAAGGCATGGTTAAATTCATTCGTTTGTCCAAAACGGCCCTTCAACAAAACAGTCTTGAGGAAAGTCACAGCTACAACCTAAGAGCCCAGGATATTGTGAGTGAGTTAATGGTGACCTTGAAGAAAGATTACACGATCTCTGATTCTTTGTATTCTTTATATGAATACATGAAATCTCGTTTAATTGAAGCCAATATTCATAAAAAGCCAGACATATTAGAAGAAGTAGAAGGATATGCACTGGAATTAGCGGAAGCTTGGTCAACCGCGATGAACCAAAAGAAAAATAAGTATTAAGGTTTGGTAAACCCATGGAAGAATTAATTACATCGATATTTGAAATCACGACAAACATGCATCGTGCTTTAAAAGAAGAAAACTTTGTGGAATTTGATCAACTATTGAATGAACGTAATAATATGATGATGAAGGTTGAAGGGTTTAATGCAGATAATCCAAGCTTCCAGTATTCAGTAAAAGCCAGACAATTATTAGAAGACTCGCGTAATCTCGATCAACGTTTAACCATCCTATTAAGTGAAAAAATATCTGAAACACAAAATTCTCTCAATCAAATAAAACAGAATAAACAAGTTTCAAAAAAGTTTCGACCATATCTTACACAAACAAATGGGGTATTTTTAGATTCCAAAAAGTAAAAAAATGCGTGATCACACATGAAAAAATGCGTGAATCACGCATTTTTTTTGCAATAAATTAGGGAAAATGAATGACATTTGGCACGGTGCATCGACCACTAGAATGAAAAATAAGACTATTTACGGTGAAAAAATGAATTTTTTATGGCTGTATTAAATAAAACACAACATTTGAACTAGTAATTTCGACAAAAAATGATAAAATAGTAGTATATTCGATTGAAAGAAAAAATTCTATGATTTATAAAGAGATTAGTATAATTATTACAAATTGATTATCTCGATAATGGCATAACTGATGAAAGTCAGTGACGCAAAGCTATAGGGACTAAGGTGCATTTGCACTATGTCAGCCAGTTACCAAAAGATTAAGGATTTGAGATAGGTATTAAATGTCTTGCTAGAAAGCTTATTTTTTCTGCGTAGATGTTTTTGTCTATTACCTCCCTTTTGGTTAAGGCGAGGTTATTTTTTTGCTTAAGCAAAGGAAGACCCTGTACTCGTTAATATCCAGTTTGTGGAGAGGAAGATATTCATGATCCAGCAGCAAGGAATAACAGACAATCGAAGGTATGGTAAACTTTATAATTTTATGGAGTATAAAAAAGTAAAACCATACTTCGAAAAACCTATCAAAATAACTATGGGAAACCCAATAAATGACACCTATTACTTGGTGAAAAATATAGTCTACAAGGGAAAGCAGATTCTCGCAATGAAGCAAAAACAAGATTCAAATACAATTATTTTAGTAGAAGCAAAAATAGTAAATGGGCAACTCATACATATTTCTAGACTTTCGGAAGAATTTTTGGGTGACGTTTGCGTGATGTTTGAAAGAACAATTTAATTCATACTGTTAAACTGCAACATGAAGAACTATTTATTGGTGTTTTGGATGATATTAGATACTTAGATACGTAGAAAGAAAGGTTGCGATCTATTGATTACAAGTGATAATTGGTTTACTCAAACAATGCTGATTAATACATTGTCCAGGACAGAAAATTTACGATCACAGGTGGCGGGGAAAACTCCTGATAGCGACAATCTATTTGCTGCAATCTTAAATCAGCTATTGCTACAACAGGACGGACAATCGAAAGTAAATCCTCAAATTAATACTGTTGTCCCTAATATTATTTCTTCTATGGACCCTTATTTGAGCAATCAAAATATGTCATTGAACGTGAATGAATCATTACATTTTCAATTAATGGAACCAGAAAAGCTAAATCAAGTATTAGGTGGGAAATTAAAGGGAATGGGTGAGGTTTTTGTTCGTGCAGGTAAACGGTATAATATTAACCCCGCATTGCTGACGGCTATTGCTCAACACGAAACCGGTAATGGGAAATCACGTGCAGCTATTGAAAAAAATAATGTTGCTGGGATGATGGGAGTTAATGGCTTGAAATCATATTCATCCATTGAAGATAGCATAATGGATATGGCTCGAAATTTAAGTAAGAACTATTTAGGTCAAGGCTTAACCAGTATATCCAAGATTGGTGCGAAGTACGCACCGATTGGAGCTGATAATGATCCTTCCGGCCTAAACAATCATTGGGTAGTAGGAGTGACCAAGTTTTTTGATAGTCTTTCAGTATAACTTAATGTGAGGAGGACATCAGCAAAAAAAAAAGACTGGCTAAATAATCCTTTTTTTAGTATATTGATTTAGAAAGTTCTTCGATTTTTGATATTTATCAAAAATAATCAAAAAATTCTCTTAAGTTTAGAAAGGAGAGTCTACATTTTGAATAATATCGGCATCCTACAATCAGCATTAAATGCTTCTAGTCTTCGACAACAAGTCATATCAAATAATATATCAAATGCTGAAACCCCTGATTTTAAATCAAAACAAGTGATGTTTGAGGATATATTAAAACAACAATTATCGAATCAAACAAATTTTGTTGGAAAACGGACGGACTCTCGTCACGTTGTGATTGGGAAATCCGGTACCATTCCTTCGGCCCAAACGGTGGAGAATAGTGATACAGTTATGCAAAATAATGGAAATAATGTCGATATCGATAAGGAAATGACGCTGATGAGCAAAAATTCATTGTGGTATTACACACTAACACAGCAACTTTCTAGTCAATTTCAACAATTATCCATTGCGATTAAAGGAAGGAGTTAGGAGCAATGTTTGATTCATTAAATATTAGTGCATCTGCCTTAACTGCTGGTCGGTTAAGGATGGATGTTACCTCCTCCAATATTGCCAACGCCTCAACAACACGAGGAAAATTTGTAAATGGTGTCTGGGAACCGTATCGTCGAAAAATGGTTGTGATGGAGCCAAGGGAGAAAGCCTTTAATCAGGTTTTACAGGGAGAATTACAAAAACAAACTGGAACTCGATCCACACTAAATGGGGTAAGAGTGACAGGTATTGTCGACGACCAAACTCCCTTTAAGGCAGTTTATGATCCTGCAAATCCAGACGCCAATGCCGAAGGTTATGTCATGATGCCAAATGTTGACCTGTCAAAGGAAATGGTTGATATGCTCTCAGCGTCAAGATCCTATGAAGCAAATGTAACTGCATTCAATACTGGGAAATCCATGATGTTAAAAGCCCTAGATTTGGGCCGATAGGAGGGATTTAAATGAATGTATCAAATGTAAGTAGTGGATTAATCAAAATTAATCAAAATCCATTCCAAAATGTAGAAGGTGCCAAACCAAATACGTCATTTGCAGGC
>Ga0213826_1000376_pt1 | contig 26347 bp, 25 predicted proteins | sample MC6MC0899MG_FD_180668 | JGI IMG/M metagenome (GOLD analysis project Ga0213826, IMG submission 180668) | Enriched soil aggregate microbial communities from Iowa State University, Ames, United States - MC6-MC0899-MG | ecosystem: Environmental > Terrestrial > Soil > Unclassified | place: USA: Iowa...
CCGCCAGCGATCAAGGACATCCAAGGGGCACGCATCCTGGCCCTGCTGGGCGACTCGGTCACCACCGACCACATCTCCCCGGCCGGCAACATCAAGGCCGACAGCCCTGCCGGGCGCTACCTGCGCGACAAGGGTGTGGAGCCACGGGACTTCAACTCCTACGGTTCGCGGCGGGGTAACCATGAGGTGATGATGCGCGGCACGTTTGCCAACATCCGTATCCGCAACGAGATGCTCTCGGGCGAGGAAGGCGGCAACACCTTGTACGTGCCCACGGGTGAAAAACTGTCGATCTACGATGCCGCCATGCGCTATCAGGCAGAAGGCACGCCGCTGGTGGTGATCGCCGGCCAGGAATACGGCACCGGCTCCAGCCGCGACTGGGCCGCCAAAGGGACCAACCTGCTGGGGGTCAAAGCAGTGCTGGCGGAAAGCTTCGAGCGTATCCACCGTTCAAACCTGGTGGGCATGGGCGTGCTGCCGTTGCAGTTCAACACCGGGCACGATCGTAAGCAACTGGCGTTGACCGGAAAAGAGAAGATCGATGTGCTGGGCCTGAACGACGTGCACATTCGACCGGGCATGAGCCTGAAACTGCGCATCACTCGTGAGGACGGGCAACAGGAGCAGATCGACGTGCTGTGCCGGATCGATACCTTGAATGAGGTCGAGTACTTCAAGGCCGGGGGGATCTTGCATTACGTGTTACGTCAGCTGATCGCTGAGGGGTAGGTATGACGGTGGTTCTGCGGCGCTCTTGAGATCGAGCGCCGCCCGCGCGGCGCATCGCGAGCAACGCTCGCTCCTACGTTTGTTTCGGGCCAATTATTCCTGGGGCAAGCGCGCGCGACCGCCTTGTTTGTTCGACGCGATATCGCGCCATGCGCCAAGGCGGTCGCGCGCGGCTGTCACAGGCGTTATTTGCCAAAAACAAACGTAGGAGCGAGCGTTGCTCGCGATGCGCCGCACGGGCGGCGCTCGATCTCACAAGCGACAACGCTCTAATGGCGTACACAATACACCGCCTCCCCAATCACGCACCACTAGGATGCTGGCTCTTTGCCGCCCACTAAGTCATCATCCGACCCGCTCGTCATAAATTAGCAATAATGCCGCTATCTTCATCGAAATCAGCCGCTCCCTAGCGCAAATCAGAAGATGGCTCATTGCCACAAATCAAGCAGATTAAATATCCATTCAATAAAACCAGTGGCTTGCCGATACCTCACCAAAGCCTTGCGGATTCTTGCGGATTACCCACCCATGCGTAACAACCAGCCGATTACCCAGAGAGAACGGACTTTCCCTGCCCAGCAGCGGTTGATCTCCACCACCAACGCCAAGGGCGTGATCAGCTACTGCAATGACGCGTTCATCGACATCAGTGGCTTTACCCGCGAGGAGCTGACCGGCGCGCCGCACAACCTGGTGCGTCACCCTGACGTGCCGGCCGCGGTGTTTGCCCACATGTGGCAGACCCTCAAGCAAGGCCAGCCGTGGATGGGCATCGTCAAGAACCGCTGCAAAAACGGTGACCACTACTGGGTCAACGCTTATGTCACGCCGGTTTTCGACAACAACCAGGTGGTCGGCTTCGAGTCGGTGCGGGTCAAGCCCACCGCCGAACAGATCCGCCGTGCCGAAGCGCTTTACCAGCGCCTCAACCAGGGCAAGTCGGCGGTGCCACGTCGCGATCAGTGGCTGCCGATTCTGCAGGACTGGCTGCCGTTCATCCTGGTCAGCCAGGTGGGCTTCCTGATCGGCAACTGGCTGGGCCACTCCTGGGGCTTTGGCCTGGCCGCCGCCCTGTCGGTACCACTCGGCCTGCTCGGGCTGACCTGGCAACAGCGTGGCCTCAAGCGCCTGCTACGGCTGGCCGAGCAAACCACCTCCGACCCGCTGATCGCGCAGATGTATACCGACAGCCGTGGGGTTCAGGCCCGCCTGGAAATGGCCATGCTCAGCCAGGATGCACGCATGAAGACCTGCCTGACGCGGCTGCAGGACAGTGCCGAACACCTCAGCGAACAGGCACGGCAATCCGACGCCCTGGCCCACCAGAGCTCATCCGGGCTGGAGCGCCAACGCGTGGAAACCGAACAAGTGGCAGCCGCCGTCAACCAAATGGCCGCCACCACCCAGGAAGTGGCCAACCACGTACAGCGCACCGCCGACGCCACCCAGGAAGCCAATCGCCTGACCAGCCAGGGCCGGCAGATTGCCGGTGAGACCCGCGAAGCCATCGAGCGCTTGTCGGCCGCCGTGGGTGAAACTGGCCAGACGGTGACGCAATTGGCCAAGGACAGTGACGAAATCGGCGGTGTGGTCGATGTGATCAAAGGCATCGCCGACCAGACCAACTTGCTGGCACTGAACGCTGCCATCGAAGCGGCCCGCGCCGGTGAGATGGGCCGTGGCTTTGCCGTCGTGGCCGATGAAGTACGCCAGTTGGCCCAGCGCACCGCCGAGTCCACCGGGCAGATCCACAACCTGATCGCCAAGCTGCAGCAGACCGCCAGCAATGCGGTGCTGACCATGGAAACCGGCCATCGCCAGGCGCAGGAAGGGGTCGACCGGGTGATGCAGGCCGATGAGGCTTTGGTCGGGATCAGCGAAGCGGTGGCCAACATCACCGACATGGCGACCCAGATCGCCGCCGCTACCGAAGAGCAGACCGCTGTGGCCGACGAGATCAGCCGCAACATCAGCACCATCGCCACCCTGGCCGACCAGACCGCCGAACAGGCCCAGCACTCGGCACAGCTCAGCGAAGAGCTGACCAGCACGGCGGGGAGCCAGTACTCGCTGGTGGAGCGCTTCAACCGCTGAGACGCTGCGCTTTTGTAAGAGCAGCCTTGTGCTGCGAAGAGGCCGGTGTGGGCTGCAGATACCTGCCCTGCCTGTACCGGCCTCTTCGCAGCGCAAGGCTGCTCCTACAGAGACCGCGGATGGCAGGACAGAGACCGCGGATGGCAGATTGGGGCGTTACCAGTCCAGGCGCAACCGGGTCTCAAAGTAGCGCTCTTCCCCCGTCAACGGGTCATCAAAACGCAAGCTCTGCGCCAGCAGCTTCAACGGCTTTTGGTAATCGTCTTCGACCTGGAGCAGTTCGGGGTAGAACGGGTCGTTGCAGATCGCCGCCCCCAACGCCGCCATGTGTACACGCAACTGATGGGTCTTGCCGGTTACAGGCGACAAACCGTAACGCCACAGATCGCCCTGCGTTTCCAGCACTTGGGCAAAGGTTTCGCTGTTGTCCGCGCCCTCGACCTCATGCATGCGAAAAAACGGCTCGCCATGCACCAGACGGCTTTTATGCACTAGCGGGAACTCATGCTGCGGCATGGCTGCGGCGATGGCCTGGTAGCGCTTATCGATCCGTCGCTCGGGGAACAAGCGCTGATACGCACTGCGAGTCTGCGGATTGGCAGAGAACAGGACCAGCCCTGCGGTATGCCGGTCGATGCGGTGCAATGGCACCAGGTGCGGATTGTCCAGGCGCCGGATCAGCCGGCGCAACAGGGTCTGCTCGACGTATTCACCGGTGGGGGTAACCGGCAGAAAATGCGGTTTATCAGCGACCACCAAATGCTCATCCACGTGCAGGACGGCCTCCTGCACAGGGATAGGCCGCTCGTTCGGCACCTCGCGAAAATAATGCAAGCGCATGCCACGTCGGTAAGCCAGTTCGGCAGGGATGGCCTGCCCCTGGGCATCCAGCACCCGGCCACGGGCAAAGCGGTCAAGCCACTGCGCACGATCAATGGCCTTGAAATGGTCACACAGGCAATCGAGCACCGTCGCCCAGTTGCCGGGGGGCAGGCACACCGTGCTGGCTTGCTGGCGGGCGGGGTCGAAAGGCGGGGTCATGGCAGCGCTCGAAAGGTACAAGGCCGCGCATTATCCCCCAAGCCCGCCACCTCAACCAGCCTGATCCCGCGCCTCGCTGCGCTCCTTCAACCAGCGCAGCACCTGCACCGCCTCCCAGCGGCCGGGGTCATACAAGGCATACAACAACCCCTGATAACCCACCACATCCAGCCCACGGTGGTAGCCGGCACGCTGGAACAAGGCCTCGATTTCGGCAAAACAGGTGTTGAAGTGGACCTTGCCGAACGGTGTACGGTCATCGGTCACCAGGCCCTCGAGGCGCAGTTCCAGAACGGCGTCGCACACCCGCTCGACAGGCATGCGGTTGACGCTGTACTTGAGTTGCTCGACGTTGAGCATAGCTTTACCTCGGATACTGTATTTATATACAGCATACGGACTTGCCCTCGTCGTCGTCAATTCACCCTCGGCTCATTGCAGCCCCGGCAGGTACCCCGTGCCCTTACGAATGGTCAGCACTTGGCGCCGTGGGGTGCCATTGACCACGGACAGATGCACCCACCGGTCAAACTCCAGGATCAACTGGTCGAAAGGCACGTCGCTGTCGCAGATCTTGCGTACCGCATCCCGCGGGCTGACTTTAATCACTGTGAAGTCGGCCGCCAGCCCCAGCACATGCTGACTGGTCGGTGAACCGCCGATACGCCGGTTGAGTGCACTGCTGCGGTAACCGCTGCTGACGATAACCGGTGTGCCGAACAGCGCGCGTATCCTTTCAAGCGCGCCACACAGCACCTGCAAATTGGCCAGTGCCTCGGGCGTTGGGGTGTTGTCGAGCCCTTCCCTTGCGGCAATTTGTGAAACGGTCATCTCATCCAGGGTGAAATGAGGGGTAATGAACATGGTTGAATTCTCGATGACAGTGTAAGGACACCGGCAGCAGTGCGCCGGCACCTGATCATCGACCTGCAGTCTCAACCATGGCGTGAGGCAATCATTCCCCTGATGCCTTCACGGCGCGAGAAACGTCACCACTTGCTCGGCATCGAACGGCCAGTGCAGCTCAGCGCCGGTGTCACACCGCCGCAGCACGGGAATGATCAGGCCGTAGCGTTCGAACATGGCCTCGTTATCGGCAATGTCGACCAGTTCCACCAACAGGCCATGGTCGACGAAAGGCATCAGCACGGCCTCGGCCACTTCGCACAGGTGGCAGCCGAGGGTGCCGAACAGTTGGCATTCAGGCAGCATGGGGCGGGTCTCGGTTTGGCTTTGGAAAAGCCTATTCTAGGTCTGTACCGCCCTGCGCGCACCTGACCTCGCTCAATCCTGACTGGTTGCACCGATGCGGTGCAGCGACAGGTCCGCGCCCTGGAACTCCTGCTCGTGGCTCAAGCGCAAGCCGTGCACTGCGCGGATTGCACCGTAGATGGTAAAGCCCCCCAGCAATGCCACCAGCACACCCATCAAGCTGCCCAGTAATTGGCTGACCAGGCTCACGCCACCCATGCCACCCAGCGCCGCCTGGCCGAACACGCCGCAGGCAATGCCACCCCACACGCCACACAGGCCGTGCAACGGCCACACGCCCAGCACGTCGTCGATTTTCCAGCGGTTCTGCGCCGCGGTAAAACTCCAGACGAACAGCACCCCGGCCACCAGGCCGGTGGCCAGCGCGCCAATCGGGTGCATCAGGTCGGAGCCAGCACAAATCGCCACCAGCCCGGCCAGCGGCCCGTTATGCAAGAACCCTGGGTCATTACGCCCGGCCAGCAGCGCTGCCAAGGTGCCCCCGACCATGGCCAGTAACGAGTTGATCGCCACCAGGCCGCTGACCCCCTGTAAGGTCTGGGCGCTCATGACATTGAAGCCGAACCAGCCAATGATCAGGATCCACGACCCCAGCGCCAGGAACGGAATGCTCGACGGTGCGAAGGCCACCAGGCGCCCATCGCGGTACCGCCCGCGCCGGGCGCCCAGCAGCACGACAGCGGCCAGTGCCAGCCAGCCGCCCATGGCATGCACCACGACGGAACCAGCAAAGTCATGGAACGGCGCGCCAAAGCGTGCCTGCAGCCAAGCCTGCACACCCAGGTTGCCGTTCCACACCACGCCTTCGAAGAACGGGTAGACAAACGCCACGATCAACGCCGTGGCACACAGCTGCGGGACAAAACGCGCCCGCTCGGCAATCCCTCCAGAGATGATCGCCGGGATGGCCGCCGCGAACGTCAACAGAAAGAAGCATTTGACCAGCGCATAGCCATGGTCGGCTGCCAGTGCCGTCGCCGGCTGGAAGAAGTTCACGCCATAGGCGATCCAGTAGCCGATGAAGAAGTACACCAACGCCGAGATGGCAAAGTCGCTGAGAATCTTCGACAAAGCATTCACCTGGTTCTTGTGCCGCACGGTACCCACTTCGAGAAAAGCGAAGCCAGCATGCATGGCCAGCACCAGAATGGCGCCCATGAGGATGAACAGGGTATTCGAACCGTGGACCAGAGAGTCCATCGCGCTGTGCATGTGTTCCATGAAATAGGCAGACCTGCTGAAATGGCACCAGGACAGTTCAAGAACCTGCATCCCTGCACCGAATCGGTGCCAGCCCCCTGCCCTATTGGATGACATGGGCGAGGCCTGCGTGGTTTTTTCTTGGGTTTGTCGTGGATTGGGTTAAGGTTTAACGGTACACGTCACGCAGGGTGCCCTGAATCGGCGCAATGCCCGCCGGTGGCGCCCCGCAACGTGGCAAAGACCTAGCAAAGCCCATACCAGCACAGGCACTTGAACCTTCCGCGCGTGCTATCACTCGAACTACCATCACACATTGACAGGGAGAGACCCCATGGCCAGCAAATCGGCAAAGACTGCGCAAGAGATATTGATGGCTGACTTCCAGGCCCTGGTCCGCGATACCGAGAAGCTGCTTGCCGACACGGCCAACCTGGCCGGCGACCAAGCGGATGAATTGCGCGAGCAGATCCACGACCGCCTGACCCAGGCCCGCGAAACCCTGCAATTGACCCAGGAATCGGTGCGCGACCGTGGCCAGGCGGCCCTCGGCAGCGCCGAGCAGTACGTACAGGAGAACCCCTGGCAGGCCATCGGTATCGCCGCAGGCGTCGGTCTGTTGATCGGCTTGCTGGCCAGGCGCTGAGAGGTCACCCATGGAGAATGACGCCATCGGCACCAGCGCTTCCGGCAAGCGCCTGGGCGCGGCCATGCTCGGGCTGCTGCACAGCCACATCGAACTGTTCGGGATTGAGCTGCAGGAACAGAAAGGCCGCACCTTGAGCTTGTTGCTGTTCGCAGGCTTGGCACTGGTGTTCGCCCTGCTCTTGCTGACAGCGCTGTCAGGGTTGCTGTTGGTGCTGCTGTGGGACAGTTATCGCCTGGCGGGCATCATCGGCCTGTGCGTGTTCTATGGATTAGCCGCGCTGTACTGCGGGTTGCGTTTGAAAGCGGCAGTGTTCGACGAGTCATCGCCTTTCGGCGCGACCCTCGAAGAACTCGCCAAGGACCGGGAGCGCCTGTTGCCATGAGCCTGCCTGAACTCCCCAACACCCGTAACCCACGCGAACTGCGCAAAGCGCTGCTGCGCCTGCGCATGGAGATGCACCGCCAGGAAATCCGCCACGAGTCGGGGCAACTGCTCGAACCCCTGCAGCGCATACGCGGCATGGGCAGTTCGCTGCACGGGGGGCTTGGCATCAAACACGCCCCGCTGTGGGGCATTGGCGCCGTGGTCGCCTTGGGCTTTTTGACCGGCAAGGGCGTGCGCAGCGGCAACCTCACCCGGCTGGTGCGCCTAAGCAGCAGCTTGCTGCCGCTGATCCGCCTGTACCTGCAAAATGGCCGGCGACCCTGACATTTAGCCCTCAACGCGCCCCGTGTAGGGGCAGCCTTGTGCTGCGAAGAGGCCGGTGTAGGCTGCAGATATCTGCTTTGCCCACACCGGCCTCTTCGCAGCACAAGGCTGCTCCTGCAAAAAACCGCGTCAACCTTCAGCTTGCATGGTGCCTCTCGACACAGGAAGCTATGCCCATCGAACGACAGGAGATCGAGCCTTGGACTGGCATACCCTGCTGACCCGCGAACGCCTGGGCAAAGCCCTGTACAGCCCCGAAGAACTCGGGCGCAGCCCCTTCCACAAGGACCACGACCGGATCATCTTCTCCGGCGCCTTCCGCCGGCTTGGACGCAAGACCCAAGTACACCCCGTCTCCAGCAACGACCATATCCACACGCGCCTGACTCATTCACTGGAAGTCAGCTGCGTCGGCCGCTCGCTCGGCATGCGGGTGGGCGAAACCTTGCGTGACAGCCTGCCTGACTGGTGCGAGCCCAGTGACCTGGGGATGATCGTGCAATCGGCCTGCCTGGCCCACGACATTGGCAACCCACCGTTCGGCCATTCCGGCGAAGACGCCATCCGCCACTGGTTCCAGCAGGCAGCGGGGCGTGGCTGGCTGGACGACATGAGCGACGACGAACGTGCCGATTTCCTCAACTTCGAAGGCAACGCCCAAGGCTTTCGTGTCCTCACCCAACTGGAGTATCACCAGTTCGACGGCGGCACCCGGCTGACCTACGCCACCCTGGGTACTTACTTGAAGTACCCCTGGAGCGCCCGTCATGCCGACGCCCTAGGCTACAAGAAACACAAGTTCGGCAGCTACCAGAGCGAACTGCCACTGCTCGAACAGATCGCCCGCAAACTGGGCCTGCCACAATTGGAGGACCAGCGCTGGGCACGCCACCCTCTGGTCTACCTGATGGAGGCCGCAGATGACATCTGCTACGCGCTGATCGACCTGGAAGACGGCGTGGAAATGGAATTGCTGCAGTATGCGGAAGTCGAGGCGCTGCTGCTCGACCTGGTGGGCGACGATCTGCCGGAGACCTATCGCCAACTCGGCCCGCGCGACTCGCGCCGACGCAAGCTGGCGATCTTGCGCGGCAAGGCCATCGAACACCTGACCAACGCCGCCGCCCGCGCCTTCGTCGAGCAGCAAACGGCACTGCTTGGCGGGCACCTGAGCGGTGACTTGGTCGAGCACATGCACGGCCCGGCCAAGCACTGCGTGCTGCAAGCCAAGGACATGGCGCGCAACAAGATCTTCCAGGATAAACGCAAGACCCTGCACGAGATCGGCGCCTACACCACACTCGAGATCCTCCTCAACACCTTCTGCGGCGCGGCCCTCGAACAGCACGGTGGCCGCACACCCTCGTTCAAGAGCCGCCGAGTACTCGACCTGATTGGCAACAATGCACCGGACCCACACGCCTCATTGCACAGCGCGTTCCTGCGCATGATCGACTTCATCGCCGGGATGACCGACAGCTATGCCAGCGAAATGGCCCGCGAAATGACCGGGCGCTCCAGCCCGACCTGAGCCAGGCAGGTGCAGCCTGTGCTCAGGCGCTCGCTGCACCTGTCTACCTAGGAAACTTCCTACCTATGCCCATCGCTGATAAACACCACGACTAACAATCAACGAAAAGTTACTAAACAAGGTTTGACATCGAGTTTCATGCGCTCATTGCGTAGCCAGATTTGTTTTATCTTGTAAGCCATTTCCCATATAGGGCTAATAGCCCTTCCTCGCATGCCCGATGACTTCCAACTGGGATAAGGTGCCAGCCGTCACCCTCACTCGCCCGCAGGGAAGTTGAACATGCATTCCGTATTTATAGTCGACGACCATCCCGTTATCCGTCTGGCCGTCCGTATGTTGCTGGAGAATCAGAACTACAAGATCGTCGGCGAATCGGACAATGGCGTGGATGCCATGCAGATGATTCGCGAGACCACACCCGACCTGGTCATCCTCGACATCAGCATCCCCAAGCTAGACGGGCTGGAGGTACTTTCCCGGTTCCAGGCCATGTCCCTGCCTCTGAAGGTGCTGGTATTGACCGCCCAGTCTCCGGCGCTGTTTGCCGTGCGCTGCATGCACTCGGGCGCTGCAGGCTATGTGTGCAAACAGGAAGACCTGAGCGAACTGCTCAGCGCAATCAAAGCCGTGCTGGCCGGGTATAACTATTTCCCCAGCCAGGCCATCAAACACAATCAGACGGTCAATGACGACCTGCAACTTTTCCGACAAGTCAATGACCGTGAATTGATGGTGTTACAACTTTTCGCTCAAGGCCGAAGCAACAAGGAAATCGCCAAGGGCATGTTCCTTAGCAACAAGACGGTCAGCACCTACAAGAAGCGCCTGATGCACAAACTCCAGGTCGACACCTTGGTGGACCTGATCGAAATGGCCAAACGCAACGCGCTGGTCTGAGGGTTTTCATGGCGCACCTTCTCGCCCGGCTGTTACTCGCCCTGGTGCTGTTCAGCGCTGGGGCCCAGGCCAACCACCACAGCGCGTCTGCCTACGCGCTGCTGGCACGCTCACCGGCAAAACCAGCTCCGCTTTCGCTCACGCCCCAACAACACCAGTGGCTCGAAAGCCGTCACGAGCTGGTGCTGGGCACTTCAGCACCCGACTACCCGCCTTTCGACATCACCAGTGGCGGGCGTGACTATCAAGGTCTCACCGCCGAATATGCCAACCTGATCGGCCTTGCCTTGCAGTTGCCGGTACGCGTGCTGCGCTTTTCAAACCGGCAGGCTGCCGTCGATGCACTCAAACGCGGCGACATCGACCTGCTCGGCAGTGCCAATGGCTATGAGGCAACCACGGACGGCTTGGCACTTTCGCACCCTTATGCCGTTGACCAGCCAGTGCTGGTTACCCGTGAAAATGAAGGCCGCGCACTGGACATGGGCCTGGAAGACATGCGCCTGGGCATGCTCTACCACTACCTGCCAAGGCAGGAGGTTGGCAGCGCCTACCCGAAAGCCCATCTGCTGGCGTTCGGCTCGTCTTCCCAAGCCTTGAATGCCGTGGCATTTGGCCAGGCCGACGTGTTCATCGGCGACACCATCTCCACCCACTATCAACTCAACCGCGGCCACCTGCCTGGCCTGCGCATTGCCAATTTCAGCAAGCACGAAGCCATCGGTTTCAGCTTTGCCGTGCGCCAGCAGGACACCCTGCTGATGGAGCTGGTGAACGCCATACTCGACAGCCAGCCGGCCACCTTGCGCACCAGCATCTTCAAACGCTGGAGTGCAGGCAGCGACCTGCTGTTGACCGACCGCAAGCTGCAGTTGACGGAGACTGAAGAATTCTGGCTGCAACGCCACCCCGTCATGCGCGTGGCGATCGACGACACGGCAGCCCCGGTGTCCTTCTTCGACAGTTCGGGCTATTTCAGGGGCATCACTGCCGACCTGCTGGAGCTCATCCGCCTGCGCACCGGCCTGCGCTTCGAGGTGCAGCGTGCCAGCGGTATCGCCGACATGATCGCCCGACTCAAGGACGGCCGGGCGGATGTGATTGCGGCGCTCACCACGGATGGCGTAGCCAAGCAGACCCTGCAAATCAGCCGCCCCTACCTGGACAGCGTCTATGTACTGGTCAGCCTCGCTGACAAGGGGCAATTCGCCACCCTGGAACAGCTGAAGGACCGACGGGTCGCGATTACCCGATACAGCGCGATGGACCTGATGCTCTCCACGCGCTATCCGCGCATTGGCCGGATCGAAACCGAGAGCACCTTCTATTCCATCGCCTTGCTCAAAAGCGGCGCTGTCGATGCCATGATCACCACCTTGATCGATGCCAACCATGCCGTGGCCGCCAACCCCGACCTGGTCATACGCACCACGGTCGGCAGCGAGCCTGCCAGCTACGCCATGGCAGCCAGCGACCAGTCGCCGACGCTCGTCTCGATTCTGGACAAAGCACTGTTGAGCATTTCGCCGGAAGAACTGGGGGTGATCAATAACCGCTGGCGTGGCTACAGCTTGCATGACGACAGCACCTGGCAGAAATTTCGCCGGCTTGCCTGGCAAGTGCTGCTGGGCACGGCGCTTCTGTTGCTGCTGGCACTGATCTGGAATGCCCGCCTGCGCCTGCAGATCAGGCAGCGGCAAAGCGCCGAGCGGGCATTGAACGACCAGCTGGCGTTCATGCGCGCGCTGCTCAACGGCACCCCCCACCCCATGTATGTGCGTGACCGTGAGGGCTGCCTGCAAAGCTGCAACGACAGTTACCTGGAGGCTGTACAGGCCTGTAACGAGGAAGTCATGGGCAAGCACCTGGAAGAAAGCCTGTTCGCTGACCGCGAGCAGACCCGCCAGATCCACGCTGACTACCTGCAGGTCATGGCGGCAGGCACCCCGCTGATCATCGATCGCCCCTTGCGGGTCAAAGGCCGGGAAATGACCATCTACCACTGGATACTGCCGTACCGTGACTCGCTGGGCGAGGTACAAGGCATCATCGGCGGCTGGATCGATATCAGTGACCGTCGCCAACTGGTGCTGGAGCTGCGCCAGGCCAAGCAGCAAGCCGAGGATGCCAACCGTGCCAAGAGCACGTTCCTGGCCACCATCAGCCATGAAATTCGCACCCCGATGAACGCACAGAAATCAGCAGCTTTGGGATTTTGTTTTGCAGGGCACTATGGCGTCACGATATGGCTCTGCGAGCACCCTAGATACGTCCGTATGGCTTGCGCTCAGGTGCAAACGCAGGCAGAAACGGTAAAAAGGGCGGCATAAAGTCTGGACTGAGGTAGTGAGCACGACCTCTCGCAGTCAAGGTCGCGTACTTGCCAGATGATGGGTAGAACAATTGGATCAGCTTCCTGTTGAGGAGCACGTCTACAGCGCCATCCGTCTGCAATAGCTCCATCTCGGTGATTTCAGGAAGCTCTTTCGTGCGGCATTTCCTGTCAGCATTATCGAAATGTGCAATAGCTGCAAGGACCCTATCTTGATCTTGAGTGAGAGGCGGCAGCTTGGGGTCTTGCAAGTCCGCAATCTTCTCTTGAGCAGCTTTCAGCTCTACTTTGTGGGATTCCAGCTCTGCTTGAGTGGATTTCAGCTGTGCCTCGGTGGGGCTCAGTGCTCTCAATTTCGCATCGGCTTCTTTGAGTTCCCTGTCAGCGACTTTCAGTTTGCCGTCCGCATAAACCATCACCCAAACCACAGCCCCCACCATCAGCAAGCCCCAAGCCATGATTGCAATCAGCAGCCACAATGGCAGGGAAACCGCCATGCTCAGCCAGCTTCCTAGGGCCTGTATCCAGCTCCATAGCACTGAGATTGCCGGACTGAAAAACGAGTAATCCAGCTGAGACTCAACCCATTTCGTTAGCGGCACTGCCGTCACGGTGCCAAGCACCCACCACATACCTTTCTTGGCCGTCTTCAATTTGGAATTCTGCACCGCATCTTGCTGCTGCATCTTTACGCCCTACGGCCATCTGTTATCGCCAGATTTTACATCAGGATGCAGTGCGAATGGTGCAGCGAAGCCCGCGTCCGGCACCTTGCGACATCCTGAACAGCCTATCAAAAAGCCAATAAATCTATCGATCTTCAATCATTGGTAGCAATAAATAATTTGACTTTTTGTACGAAAAAGTGATTGCGATTTTTGAGGTATTGGTTTATAATAGTCATATAAAGGACGAAGAACTTTCTTTCAGGTTGTGTTCCAGAGTAGTCCGCCTTTTTCAACTTGTAGGTTGAACTCCCATCTCTGATTAAAGCCAGAGATGGTTTTATTCTACAGTGATTGCCGTTTTCACACTGATACAGCAATCCTGTGATTTCCACTTTGGGTTGGTGGACAGAAGCGAGATAGGGAACTTTCGAGTTCCCTTTTCTTTTGCTTCCAGTTTCTTGCGTAGAACTGCATACCCTCTCTACCAGCAGCGCTGGCTATAACATTCAAATACATCACACACTATCCTATCGTCACAGGAGATATTCCCATGGCTCTACTTCGCTACGCCCATTGCCTGCATTGTGGCATGAGATTCCTTGTTCGGAATTCAAGGGGCACGTATTGCAAGGCTACATGCCGAGCCGCTGCACACTATGCCCGAAAGAAAGACGCTCAAGCCGACAACAACACCCCTCAACCTCTCTAACGTATCGCTCACACCCGCCCACTCCAAAATACAAGTATTTATATAAGGAAACGATAAAATGACTACAACTCTAAAAGCCTTTGATGCCAAAGAACTCGCAGCCTTGAAACAAGCCGCTACAGACGTTTATAAGAATCGCCAGCATGGCTATGACGCATTTGCAGAAACTGACCCACGCACAGGCCGTGCAATCGGAAAAATGATGATTGGAGCATATGCGCCTGAACTAGTGCTGTCTGCTGAGCAAATCATTCCAACTTATTTGGCAAAGATTGCAGACGGTTACACACTGCATGAGCTTGGGACAATCAAACATGCCGGCTCTTCACACTACATCTATTTTTACAAGCCAGAGGCACAGCAGCGTGCTGATCTCAAAGTCATTCACGCAGAAATTGAAGCCAGATATCGGGCGAGTATTGAAGCCCATAACACAAACGCTTATGAGACTCTCATGGCAGCACGCTTGGAAGAACTGGAGCGCCAAGATGAACTGGAGCGAATTCAAGAGGCAGCTGCTGTGCGTGCAAAACGTCGGGCAGAACTTGAAGCCCAGGTGGAAGCTGAGCTAGCAGGAACAACAGGAAAATCAAAATGAGTGATACATTTCCAATCGGTGGATGGAAATGGCGGATGCTGGAGGGTGTGAAAGCTCTCCACGCCAGAGAGATTGCATCTGAGCAACCACTACGCCGGATGTACATTGAACAGCTCAAGAGTGCTCGCTCCGATACCGATATCTGCATCGCCACCGAACTCTACATCCAAACAATAGAGCATCGCCGCTCCCCACAAGGGGTTACCCATGCCCCGGACTATCACTGACTTCAAGGTCGGTGATGCTACATATCAAATTCAGCAATATCCCGCATCCACAGGAATCAAGTTTCTTGCTCAAGTGCAAGATCATCTCAATGACTTCCTGACTCATTACCAAACTCAAAACTACATGCTTGCTCTCGACGCTATGACTGCCGAGGGTATCGGCACGCTAGAGGAAGTTTTTGAAATGTTCCTTTCCCAAGTGACACGAGACGGGAGGAAGTTGGATTTTGATAGTGAATTCCCCGGCCAATACGACAAGCTGCTAGTGTTGATTTATAACGTCATCCAGCACAACTACGGATTCTTCTTCCAAGATAGGAAAAGATTTCAAGTTCCAGTAACACCAGATAGCTACCCGACAAGCACATCAATGAAGATTGGAGCAGCTTTCGAGAGCTACAGCCATCACCCTCTAGTTTTCTCTGTGCTCACCTCAGAGCGCCAACTAGCTACATACAACGATCTTTGCACTATTTACAACACAGAAGATTTGTTGTTCCTGTCTGAAACGCTCGAACTGCACACACACATTCAAAACATCCACCACGCTCAAGCTATGGCAGATGCCAAATCAAATAAATGAGAGGATCAATGATTAACAGAACACTTCTGCTCCATGCCGCTGCTCTCAAGGCAGCTGGACATCATGGAGCAATTTACATGCTGCGAGGGCGCTTCGCCCCTAAAGCATTCAACAATGGGTTCAGTAAGTGGCTTCGTGCCAAGTTCCTCTGTGAAGTGAAATTCCATAGTTTGTGGTTCTGCACGCACTTGGGGATTGTTCTCACAGTGCGAGGCGATAAACGAATTCCAGCTGCATTGGAAGAATACCTAACGCTCCAGGTGCGAACAGAGCGAATCGGCAATGCAACCGAAGTATTTAAAGGAATGGGGACGGTGACGTACATGTCCACTCTTACCCTGTTGCAATCTGACTACTTCCCGCAACCCAAGCAGCGATCATTCGGTGGCTCTCGCCTTCCTAGTGGCTCGCTCAACGAATAACCCATCCCACCAACCCTACATGAGGACATTTAGCGATGATGGAACAGATCATTGCTCACCTGACAGGCCAACTCAAATTCAATGTTGATACATCTGGACTCCACAAATTCCAACTTGCATTGAACAACATTGAAAGAAAGATGAAGCAAGTAGGAGTGAATTCCAGAAAACTGGAAACAGCTCTCGGACTATCGGGGACAGCAGACAACCAAAAAGCAGCATCCACTATCGCCCTCCAGCAGAAACGAGAGTTGAAAGCTGATAAGGCAATTGATGCACAACGGAAGCGAACATTGGCAGCTGAGCTACAAGCTCAAGGCAAGTTGGTAGAGGGCGACAAGGCTCGTAGTGCCATCCAGCAAGCCACTCACAAAGCCCTAGAACAAGCTGCAACAGCTCTGGCATACCCTGACAAGGCCACACGCCCAAAAGGCCGCCCTGCGGACACACAGAAGGCCCTTGAAGCATCTCAAGCTCGCCTTGCACGCCTCGAACAGATCAAAGCAAAGACAAGCGCCATTCGCATGGCCGCAGAGGATCGACACGCTAAGTCGCTCACCAACATGCAGCGCCTACAACTCTCTTTGGAAGAGGCACGGGCAAAGCTGGCCCGCAATGCCATCAGAGCGCAGCGCACAGAACGCCGTACAAGCCGCCGTGAAGCTCGACAGGAAGAAAAGCACGCTATGGCACAGCAACGCTTCCAATGGGCTGTAGAGCGTCATCAAGCGGCCTCAAGCGGTGTAGGTGGGACTGTAGGTAGTCCAGCTGGATTGACTAGCGGCATTACCGGGCTTGTAGCTAGTTTCGGCGTGCTGGGTGCAGCTGCATATGGCCTATCGGCTGGGTTTGGTGCTCTCCGGGCCAGGATCGATCAACGTCAAGCCGATGTTGTTGAAACACAAGACTTCAATGGTGTTCTCCGCAATTTGGACAAAGACGAAGCGAGGGCCGCAAACCTTCGTGATCGTTTCATCAAAGTGCAAACCTCAAACGCTGCTGCAATCGACACAGAGACAGCAAGAGACTTTTCCAACCTTTACACTAACAGCAAGGCTATGGGGAAAAGTGATGATGACATTTTCAAAACGTGGGAAACACGACAGAAGGCATTTGCAACTGTTGGCATGAAGGCGCCTGATCGTAAAGAAATCGGCCGCCAGATGAACTTGATGGCGTCTGGTGATGGCAAGGGCGATAAGCAAGACTATGACCAAATCACAGACCGTATGAACGTCCTCATTCCATACATTGCAGATCAGTACGGGAAAGAGCACAACATCAAAGATCGTACAAAAGCACTCGCTGCGATGAACCGAGATTTGAAAGGCGGTAAGGGCTGGAAAAACTCATGGCTTGAGGGTGCAATGAATGCCTATGTCGATGAAAACAGTGAAGCGTTCCAGCGTGGCTTGGGTTCTGTAGCCTCTCAGCAACAGCTATCGGACAACCAAGCATTCTTGCAGAAGAACTCTATCAACTCTGATCAAGAGCTTTCAGACGTACTTAAAGGCCGTATCAAAGCAGAGCAGGAGCTGAATGAAGCAATGCAGCCGCTCCAGAAAACTCTAGCTGCCTTCGATCTTGGATTGAGCCAAGTAGCAACAGCGATGCTTCGCATAGCGAGCAATAAGAATGTTGATGGCTCTGAAAAAACTGAGCAACAGAAGACCCAACATCGTATGACGACTATGGACCTGCCTGTTAGTCTCGAAATGGTCGGCACACATGACTACTCCAAGGTTGATGCAGAAACACAACATCAGGGCGGATGGATTGGTGAGTTCTGGAACTGGTTTTTGAGCGTTGATGAAAAACGACAAGCCAAGCAACTAGCTGGAAAGATTGCACCTCTTGCTCCATCAATTGGTGCGCCAGTGATGCCGAATATCGACTTCACCCCACAGCTGGATGCAATGAAAGGGCTTCACACAGCTCCGCCGACAACTCAGACGGACGCACAGCAAGCACAGTCTCAGCAAACTGCACAATCCATTGTGAATAACACAGAGACGAACGTGACAGCCCCCGTCACTGTAACGAATAACGTCACAGTGAACGCTGAAACAGCTGATCCCGAGGGCCTGGCAAGAAGACTATCTCCGCTCCTGCAATACGATATGGAACGAGCTGGCCATAGAGCCCTATCCGATGCTATATCCACTGCAAACGCAGGCTTGAAAGACAACAAATAATGACAGAACACACAATCAGCTTGAGAGTGTTTCTGTTCACTGTAGCTTTCCTGTTGGGGGTGACGACATATATCAGCCTCAGCTTGTCCAACAAAATTGAGCAAGCGACACACCACATGCAGGCAATCGAAATGCAAAAAGACGCTGCCGTCAGGCGAACCCTATTTGAAATGGTCACAGAGTCTGAGGATAGAGTTTTCAAAGTGGTTTCTTTGCGGTGCCCGCAGAGGGCAACACAAAACCCATGCGAAGCCACACCCCATAACCCCCAAATATCAGGAGAGAATAAATGTATGACACCAGACACCTAGTATATGAGCCATATAACGTTCTACAGTGCGTTTTGAGCCTGCTTGAGAGAGAGGCGAGTGCAATCCCAGCTTATCATCGTGTACGCCTCTCAGAAGCGTTTGTAGAAGCGCTGACAGCCTCCGAACATAAGCCATTGCCAGTTGTACGCTCTACAGCAGAAGTGCGACAGGAGCGCTACGCCGCAAACAAGGCCGCTGCACTTGATGCACACTTGTCTAAATTTCCAGAATAGAACTATTTTATGGCATGCCTCTTGCTTTTGCGTAGAGCCATGATAAAATATTCCATGAGATAGGGAGATATAGTTCTCCCTTTCTTTTTCCTTCTTGCTTTTTGCGTAGAACATCCCATTCGCTACACCCAGCAATACCCTTCGCTCCATCCCATACCAAACACATCAAATCCTACCCAACCCCTCACAGGAGATATTCCCATGCGTGCATTTTACTGCCGTCACTGCAACACAGTGTTCCAGTCTAAAAAGCTTGTGCAGTTCTGTTCTGCTGCCTGCCGTTTCGCTCACAAAGAACAATCCACACCTTCCACATCTGTCCTAGTAGGAGATACAACACATGGCAACACAAGCAACTAAAACCACTCGCAAGACATGCACAGTCTGCAAAAAGCGTTTCCAAGCTCGAATGAGCACAATCATGACATGCTCTGATACGTGCAAGGACATTCGCAGAAGCGGGAAACTACGTAAAGCCCAGACACCTCAGAAAACCAGAGCACCACGAAAGCCAAAAGCAGCACCAATCTCAAACGCCTTCATTCAACTCCTGATTCGACACATCCGTTACGCCGGGACAGTGCAGATTCTAGAGGGTGTAGACAAGGAAGCACTCCTTGAGCTGCTGGCAATGTCCAGAATGCAAAACCGCATCAACACATCTTATGCAAGTGACCAGTTCCATTTCTCTCACATATACCCAGTGAAGGGCCAAGCTGGCATCGGTAAGCTGACTCCTGATAATGTCGTCCTAGCACCAGCCAAGCTTAACCAATCCCACGGAACAACCCACCACGGGCACGGTAGCTACATCGCCCCAGAAGCACGCAATTTCCGCCTGTTGGTCAACAGCCATCACACGGATGCTGAAATCATCCAGCTTCTTACAAGCATGGTTGGCGAGGATGTTTTTCAATCGTTCTTGAGAGCGGCACAACTACAGCCATCACAGCGCCAGAAATACCTAGATGCGCTGCTCCCGCTTCTGTCTCGCTCCAATTCCGCCCATGATGACTATTTCAAGGTGCTGGACAACAACCCCTCGACATTCCAAATCAGAACAATCCTAGAGGCTGTTCAGGGTGACACTGTGTATTCTGCTCACACCAAATACCTGGGGGAACAGGATGTTCTGTTGTCTGAGCTTGAGCGTGTATCCTCAGCTTATCGCCCGGACCTACAGGGAGTATGCCACCAGCTGCACGAGGCAGCCCAACTGTTCAACGACAGGAAAGCGAGGGACATTGACTTCGAAGAGTTTGAACTAGGTTTTGTCTTTGACATTCTGCACGGCAAGACACTATCGCCTACCTTGATTGAAGCCTTCCAAGACATTCTTGATCGTGCGAAAGCTCTCAAGCCACGTAGCGCAATCGTCTACACGCCACGTGACACAATCCCAGCCGTAGCCGCTGAGCCTGTTATTCTCGCAACAATTCCCGCCCCAGTTGATCTGTCGAACTTCATGTTCCCCGTGTTCATTGATGACGGATCGCTTCCGTTCTGAAAGTCTCGACCCCCCTACAGTGCTTTAAGTTTTCTAACAAGGTGAAGGCATACAACTGGCCTACAGGCCACGTATTCCTGGGGCTACAGCCTTTTTAGAGGTGTCTAATAAATTGCACCACGGAATGCCCTTAAAGCACGTTTCCAGACTCATGAAGGTTACATTCGACGGGTTGCCCGTCGGGGGCTTTCTCCTTCTTGCTGAGCGAGAGGGGTGTTCCGCTGTAGAGGGTCGGGGATGATATTCATATATCATCATCCCCTGATTTGTAGGGAGGTGCCTTCACTAGCGGAGCGGCTGATTACATGGAGTGCGGGAGCACAACGCTCCTATGCGGGAAAAGAAACCCAGAAAAACCCTACAAAAACCCATGGAATACCTTTTGATCATCCGCCGAAAACCTTCCGCATGCTTCTAATATAATGCGACCAAAATACCCATTTCGAGATATTCAGGAGTATGCAGAAACTTGTATACCCCCTGAAAGCCCCGTATTCATTGGGTTCTATCGGTATCGTAGAAGCTGAGAAATGCGGCAATGCTCCTGGGGTTGGGCAAAGCGTTTTCTCTCCGTCAACACAATTTCTGAAATTTCAGCGAAAAATCGCACCAAGGCGAGCCATTGGCCTCGACGCTACACTCAGGCTCGATCTTTCATAGGACTACATACATGGATGACCAAAAGTCAGTAACCGCCGATACGCTGGAGCTGCTGCACCTCAACCAGATCGCCATACGTGCAGCTTTGGAAGAGCTGAGCCTGTGGATCAGTCAACGCGGGTCCACCAACGTGCATGACAACATCTTGAGCATTCTGCACACCCTCGACACCAACGCAGAAGCCATAGCGTCTGGCATCGAATCTCTACGGTAAACATCCCAAAATCTATTGTGTGCATATGACCCTGCTCCAGCCCATACACCCAGTGCATACAGAATCTGGCCGGAATACGTGTGCAATAGGGTTGCCTTATAAAAAGCACACAGGCACAATGGCCACATCTAGAGGCAAAAGCACACAGGACGCATAGTCATGGCACACGTTGGCTACATTCGAGTTTCGACAGCAGACCAGAACACAGACCGTCAGTTGGATGGCGTATATCTGGACGAACGCTTTGAGGACAAGCTCACTGGTGCCAACACAGACCGCCCTCAGCTACAAGCAATGCTCAAGTACGTCCGCAAGGGCGACACAATCCATGTACACAGCATCGACCGCCTTGCACGCTCTATGGTCGATCTGCTCAAGCTCATTGACGATATGAACGCCAAGGGCGTGGCTGTGGCCTTCCATAAGGAATCACTCACCTTCACTGGCGAAGATTCGCCCATGCAGAAACTCATGTTGAACATGATGGGTAGCTTTGCCCAGTTTGAGCGGGAGGTTATGAAAGAGCGCCAGCGGGAGGGGATTGCTAAAGCCAAGGAACGTGGCGTTTACAAAGGGCGAGTGAAAACCGTTGACGATGCTGCAATCCTGTCCTTGCTCGCAGAAGGCAAGAGCGTTCGTGCTGTCGCTGCTGAACTGAACATCAACCCATCTACCGTCCAGCGAGCCAAGAAAGCAGCCGCATGAGGGAGCGGCAACAAGCCCTCTGAGAGGTGCTGGTGCATTGCAATCAAACACCTTGCTATGGTTCTCTCCGGGGCTGTAGTGAGGTGTTTTTGATTGTGCACCACGGTCTATGAACACAAGCAAGTACAAGACCGCATATCATTATTTTCATATTAAGAACGCTTCTCAGTCGGCGCCTAGTGCTGTGTTAAGCAACACAGATGGAAATCCAGATTTCTGCCTAAAATCTCCCCGCATTATTTTTCGGGCTGGATATTCTATTCGTTCTTGAAATGCATCCCCAAATTTTTCGGCGGGGTGAAATTTTTACAAAGTTCACTTGAACCACAAGTGGCGAGTAGTGTTAGAGTGATGGCTCATTCATCGTGGAGTGTCGAATATGCCCATCCGCAGAACTGGAAATCTCGATGTTAATGCCGGTGTAGTGAAACTCATGCAAGGCCGGTTGGCAGGCTTTCTCAGTGAGGAGGAGCTAGCCCAAACAGAAGTCAAGGTCGTGGATGGCAACCTTGTATTCAATGCACCACAGTCGGTGCTCCAGAAAATCACACAGAATCTCGGCCAGCCCGCTGGCTAACGCATAGGTGCTATGCCCACGCTCACCCGTGGGCATTTTTGAGGGATATAGAGTGGGCGATACAGATACACCAGATTTCAACAAAGCTCGAAGCTACCTGATAGGGTTTTCCTCTGTAGTGCTTCTGCTGTGGTATTTCGGTGCAGACCTTTCGGCCTTCAAGCTGCTCGGAAACGAGATCAAGCTCAAGGAGAACGTGCAAAACGTCTGGATGGTTCTGGCTGGCATCAACACCTATCTGTGGGTGAGGCTCTATCAGCGCACCCCCGAGGGCAGTTTTCGTTTTGATATTGCAATGCACGATCTGTATGAGAAGACGCTCATTGAAGTGATGAAGCGTCTACAAAAGAAGCAGATGCGTAAACATGTTCTGGAGCAGGTTATAGATTCAAACTACAAAGAAGATGGGGGATTCAAGCTTGTAGGTTTCACGCCGAAAGGGAGAATGACCTACTTCACACGTCCTACTCCCCAAGGCAGAGAGGCGCCAGATAGACTTACTGTCATTCGGAGCATGCCACCCGCATACAGAAATGAAATCATTTATAGCTTCTTTGTTCGCTACAACGTGGGTAGTAGCGAACATAATCAACAAGGCGGGCAGGGGTTTGTCATTACACCTTCTAGCTGGGTAACGAAGCCCGTCAAGTGGTATGCCTTCGTCCGTGGTGCGATTGTCTCGCCTTGGTTCTTCGACCATGTCACGCCATTTTTGCTGGGCTGCGGGAGCATCGGTGTGGCGCTGTTCAAGTGGTATCAGATCAACTACCCAGTGCTGTAACGCCTTGCCGGTAGGGGTATGCAAATTTCTGTATACATCTGAATATCTCGAAATGGGTATTTTGGTCGCACTCTATAAGAACACTCTGTAGAGGAACGACCGATACCCTATCGATGCTCTAGTTTTTATAACAAGGTGAGGGTGTCAAACTGGGCTGCAAGCCACGGAATTCAATGCCTCCAGAGCTTTGCAACTGTCCAGTCTTACCCGCCTAGAGCACGGTATTGCACATTCCCTGTGCGTGCAGTTTCTGTTTCGAACGCCGTCGCTGCCTACCGTGGTCTTGGAACAAACTTATCAGTGTCTTCTTCGTAGTGATAGGCGATTGGTGAAACCTTGCCATCAGCGACAAGTTGTTCAAACTCTGCTTCGTCTGCCAGATTCTTATCAATCTCAGCCTTCTGAACCTTGGAGTCCAGATTGGGAAGATAGTGTATAGCTTCACCATTTACGTTGACTTTGTACGTGCCCTTCACGCGATCTGAGCCGAGATAGCGGTAAATTTGTGTGTCTAGCTCACTATATACACTCGACTCCGCAACGGTGATTGTGCGGTCATCCACCATCATTGAATAACCTGCACTTTGGAGCAGCGCATTGAGTTTGACAGTATCGCTGTCTATCAGGATGTCTTCCAAGTCTAGAGTTTCATTCATTGTCGTGGGTGCTGGTGTGGTTTGCAACAACACACGCTCTTGCTCAAGCTTGGTGATCTGAGCTGTCACACGATCTAAAACATCCGTGATTGCCTTTGCCATCCCATACTTGGCCAGCCCCTCAGATAAATTTGCGAACTGGCGCTGTGCTTCTGCTAGCTCACCATCGATTTCAATCAGGCGCTTCTCAGAGGCCGTCAGCTTTTGACTTTGTGCCGCTCGCACAAGCGCAGCGTGGGCTGTTTGGGAACGGATAAAATCAAATACGGCATAGGGAATAGATCGTTTGTTTGTACATCCGCCCACACCACCACCAAACCTGTGGCGACTGACACACAGCATCGTCAGGGCGCCTTTCTGGCCCCCGACACAGTAGTTTTTGCCACAGCGGGCACACTTGACCAGTCCAGTAAGGACGTACTTCGATGCGGCGGCTTTGGGTGCCACGCTGTCACTGATACGTTTCTGGACACGAAACCAAAGTTCTTTGCTGATGACAGGAGGCCAGACATCTTCAATGTCATTCCAACGGCCTATGGCCACAGGGTTGCGTAGCCAGCGCCTAAACGTCGATGGGCTGATAGTGCTGAGATCAGGGTGCTGGTCTTTCAAGCGTGCAAGAATCCGACGCTCACCAATCCCCGCAGCGAAGTCTTCAAACACTTGGACGACGAATGGGGCAATGTCCTCTCGCAGCTTTCCATCACGAATCCATAACGGCATCCGGCGTGTCGCACCCTCACCAGCAGCCGCTCTCTGCCTCTTGGTTTCATAGGCCGCTTTCAGCCTACGACTCAGGTTGTCACTGTACTGATATGCCTGTTGGACCTTCGCAACAAGCAGGAATAGATGGTTGCTGTTCGCTGATTCTCGGTTGTAGGTAATGCCATCATCCAGCGTCACAAGGTCAACGCCAGCATTCACAATCTTCGAGACTAGGGGGAGCATCTCCATGGGAGCCAAACGCCCTGCACGGTCGATCTGTTCAATCAGCACCTTGCTCCCGCTTGGAATGTCGCCGCTCTCGACAGCGGCCAGCAGACGGCCAAAGGCGTTCTCCAGGTGATCACCGTGATAGCCCGATTTCCCGTGATCGTTGTAGCGTTGTTCACTCAACACGTATTCCGGGTTTTCCAGTAGCCACTTGGCAACCATTTCATTCTGCCGCTTGACGCTATCGCTATTGCGTTGCGTCCAGCTTGAGTAGCGAACGTAGGAGAAACAAAGCTTTTGCACAGCCACCACCTCTAGACCCGAAACGAAATCATAACATTGAACCCATCATGGCGGTCATCGGCATGCTGGAGCTGGCCGTCAAACGCGCCGACCAAGGGCGGGTGGACCGCTCAGCGCTGGAGCTGGCCCATCACTCGGCCAAGGACCTGTTGGGGTTGATTGGTGACATCCTCGACATCGTGCGCATCGAATCCGGGCACCTGTCACTCGCGCCAGAACCGGTCGACCTGGCGGCACTGGTCGAGTCGGTGGGGCGCATTTTCGATGGCCAGGCACGGCAGAAAGGCCTGGCGCTGGAAGTGATCATCGAGCCATCGGCCCGCTGCCATGCATTGCTCGACCCGCTGCGCTTCAAGCAGGTGCTGTGCAACCTGGTCAACAACGCCATCAAGTTTACCGAGCATGGCCAGGTGCGCATCTGCGTCTGTTTGCATGACGAAGGTACGCCCTCCTCCCCGATGCTCGAACTGGAGGTGCGTGACAGCGGCATCGGCATTCACGCCGATGACCTGCAGCGCCTGTTCAACCCCTTCATCCAGGCCAACCCGCACAGCCCGGGTGCCCGCGCAGGGACCGGGCTTGGGCTGGCCATCTGCCGAACCCTCTGCGACATGATGGGCGGCACCTTGACGATCAAAAGCCTGGAGGATGTTGGCACCCAGGTTCGTCTTAAGATGCCTTTGCAAACCGTCAGCGCCGTGTCGGTCGGGCTGCCGGTTATCGAGAACGTCGACGTGCCCGATCCACGCTTGAATGTGCTGGTGATCGACGACCACCCCGCCAACCTGCAGTTGATGGCCCAGCAGCTGAGCTACCTGGGCCTTGGCCATACGTGCGCCAGAGATGGCCGCGAAGGCCTGAGCAGCTGGCGTGCCGGCACCTTCGATGTGCTGGTGCTCGACTGCAACATGCCACACATGAACGGCTATCAGCTGGCCAGTGCGATACGCGCTGAAGAACGGCAACGCGGGCGACCGCGCTGCACCATCCTCGGCTATACCGCCAACGCGCAACCCGAGGTCATGCGCAAGTGCCTGGATGCCGGCATGGATGACTGCCTGCTCAAACCCATCAGCCTGAGTACGCTCAGCCAGCGCCTGGCCGGCCTCAAGCCGCAGAGCCGGCAGCCGTGGCGACGCAAACCCTTTGATCTGAATGGCCTGGGCGCGATCGTCGGGCCGGACCCAAAGGACCGCGAGCGTTTTCTCACGGCGCTGCACCAGAGCCTGCGCACCGACCTGATGATCTTGATGGACCTGCCCCCCGAAGACGCGACCGCCGTTGCCGACCAGGCGCACAAGATTCTCAGTGCCGCGCGCCTGCTGGAAGCCACGCCGCTGATGGCGGCGTGCGAGGCGCTGGAAAACATGGGTTTAACAACCCCGCAACGGCAGCTAAGGCGTCAGGCGCTGGCGCGGCACATGCGCCGGGTGGACATGGCCTTGGCGGGAGAGCTTGCAGGCACCGACGAACGTCAATCAGGAAGGCAGCCAAACGCCGAAGCTGGTAGACTGCGCGGCGATATTACCTAAGAGGATTGTTTCATGGCCACTAACCGCTCCCGTCGCCTGCGCAAAAAGCTGTGTGTCGACGAGTTTCAGGA
>Ga0213826_1000380_pt1 | contig 26258 bp, 28 predicted proteins | sample MC6MC0899MG_FD_180668 | JGI IMG/M metagenome (GOLD analysis project Ga0213826, IMG submission 180668) | Enriched soil aggregate microbial communities from Iowa State University, Ames, United States - MC6-MC0899-MG | ecosystem: Environmental > Terrestrial > Soil > Unclassified | place: USA: Iowa...
AACTGCACCTAGCTCTAGTGCATATAAGGTTTCTTTGGCTCCTTCTCCTGTTCGAGAGCTTAACATTACCACAGAAACCGGGGTTGCTTGCATAATCTCTTCCAATGCCTTCAATCCATTCATTTTCGGCATTTCCACATCCATGGTGACAAGATCGGGCTTTAATCGTTTAACCTTTTCTACCGCTTCAATACCATTCCTCGCAATACCAATTACATGAAATCGCGGGTCCTCTTCCAGCATATGGCTAATAGCCCTTCTCATAAAGGCAGAATCATCAACTACTAATACACTGTACTGTTTCATTTTTATTCAGATTCCTTTCGATAATAAAAAGTTGTATCTGAGTCCACTTTTTTAAAGCCCAAGGTCATATCCGTAATTGATTCAGCATGTCCAAGAAACAAATATCCGCCAGTTGCTAAATTTTGATGTAAATATCGGATGACACGCTTAGTCGTCTCGTAATCAAAATAAATCAAAACATTTCTACAAAAAATAATATCAACCACACCTATTTGTGATATTTTATTTTGTTCTAGGAGATTATAATAGTGAAATTGAACCATTTTTTGAATAGTCGGCTTGATTTGGTATCCTCCTGCTTCGTTTATGAAATATTTTTCCAAGAAATATTCAGGCGTTCTTCGGAATGCAAACGACCCATGATGATACCATCCCTTCTCAGCTTTCTTTAGAACCTTTTTGTTAATATCCGTTGCAATAATTTCTACTGAACCAGGTTGAAAAATCCCTGTTTCCTGGATCAACATAGCTAAGGAATATGGTTCCTCTCCACTTGAACAGGCTGCACTCCATATTCGTATTGGACGATTCATATTTTCTCTTTTCATAAGAGACACGAGATATGAACAACACTCGTTTAATTGATTTTCTTCCCGAAAGAAATATGTTTCATTAATTGTTAATAATTCAACCAGAACATCCCATTCTGAAGGTGACATTTTCAAGTGCTGACAATATTCCCAGTGGGATAGACCAAGTTCCAATAACCGCTTTGAAATTTTTTCATTTAATATAGGAAGTCTGTCCTCATACCGCAATCCACAATAGTCATAAATGATTTGGCTTAACTTTATTAAACTATTTTCTTGCATGTTCATCACCTGCTATTTCCTCTTTGGTACCTATTTGATCAAAAGGTTTTTTTATGTTTAGGCTGTGTTAAAGTTGCCTGTTGATTTCCGCTCCAATCAACATCGTTAGCAAAATCAACAATGAGCTTTAACAAAGCCATGTTTTAAAAAGTAGTTTGTTAGTTTAAAATTACCGGATAAATAGATTAACGTCAAATTAATATAATCTTAATAAAAAATTCTATTTGTAGATCTTGACTACCTCCTAGTCCTTAACCACTCTCAAGAAAATGTTTCATTATTTGTCTATCTTTTGATAAAATTATATCATTATCTAAATATTCAATTAATTATTTTTGATTGATATCATAAAATTTTTTTCAAAATTAAATGCATCTATCAAAAAACGTTATTGTCGGATTTTGCCTATTGACGTACAATTACATTATCAAACATTTTTAAATACATTAAAAGGAGAAAATGATGTCAAGTATTATCGGGATTTTGATAGCACTATTAGCAATTGGGTTCGGGATGATTTTAAAGGGAGCATCACTAGCAGCATTATATAACCCAGCAGCATACCTAATTATTTTCGGAGGCACAGCTGCTGCAATAATGGTTGCTTTCCCATTTAGTGAAATTAAACAATTTCCTAAATTATTAAAAATCGCCTTTTTTGAACCAAGACTACCATCAAAAGCTGAACAAATTTCAAAATTAGTCGCCTGTGCGGAAATTGCGAAAAAAGAAGGCATTCTTGCGCTTGAGGAAATTTCAACTAATACAAAAGATCCCTTTTTCAAAAAAGGGCTCGAATTGATTATTGACGGGTATGAGGTTGGCTTCATTGAAGAAGTATTATTAGATGAGGTAGCAGCGATTGACATGCGCCACAAAACAGGTGCACTTATATTTACCCAAGCAGGTACTTATGCACCTACATTGGGTGTACTTGGTGCTGTTATTGGACTTGTTGCATCGCTAGGGAATATTACTGATGTGGATAAAATAGGGCATTCGATTTCAGCTGCGTTTATTGCAACATTACTCGGTATTTTTTCAGGATATGTGTTGTGGCACCCAATAGCAAATAAATTAAAACGACTATCAAAAAAAGAACAAGAAATAAAGCTTTTGGTGATAGATGGCTTATTGGCCATTTATCAAGGGATTTCTCCTAGTTCTTTAGAGAAAAAACTAACCGTATATATATCACCAAAAGAACGGAAAAAGTATGAGGAGAAAATTGAGGAAGAAATCCATGAAAAATCGGCGTGAAAGATTTCAAGAAGAGAATGAAGAGCATATTAACGAATCTTGGTTAATACCATATGCAGACATCCTGACACTGTTACTGGCGTTATTTATTGTTTTATTTGCATCAAGTAATATTGATAAGGAAAAATACCAATCAATTATGGAAGCTTTCAAATCTGAATTAACTGGTACAAAAATTGACAGTAAGGAAGCAGGTCTCACACTTACTACTCCCGTTAAACAGCCAGACGCACCAGCTCCTGTTCAAGAACCTGATCCTGGAATAAGTAAAGAAGAAATAGAACTCAATCAGTTAATGGAGCAATTAAATAAGTATATAATTGACAACCACTTGGAAACCGTGATTACTCTAACTGATACAAAACGCGGGGTTGAGATTTCCTTAAAAGATATCATTCTATTTGATACTGGTAGCGCAGATTTGAAAGAGAGTTCTTTAAAAATGTTAGATGCGTTTGTAGGGTTAATGAATACCGTGTCAAATCCCATTAGCATTGAGGGCCATACGGATAATGTTCCCATTAAAACTGCGAAGTTTGCATCAAACTGGGAACTTTCTTCTGCTAGAGCTGTTAGCGTCCTTCATTATTTTGAATCAAAAGATATTGCTAAAAATCGGCTGCAATTTGTTGGATATGGAGAATTTCAACCACTGTATCCAAATGACACAGAAGAACATAAACAAACAAATAGGCGTGTAAATATTGTTATCTTACGAAAAAACTAACGGTGTCAATATAATTTTTTGATAGTTTATTGCTTATAAAAGCCAGCTCCCTTTTTATTAGATGGAGCTGGCTTTTATTTAGATTTTTCTCTCCATTTGAACCTGTTTAGTAGTTACCTTAAACCCATGGTTCATTAAGTATTGAATGACTGGGTTTGATAGAGATGCGTTTATCGTTATAACATTAATTGGACAACTTTCCCCTCCAGTAATTGAAGAGAAAACAGCTTGCATGATTTCTTCAGATACTTCAATTAACAATTTACATTGAAATAAAAATACCTTCTCCAAAATGCCCTCTTGATTCCAAACTTTTTTAAATAATGTATACCCTATTGGTTGGCCAGCCTCATCTGAATAAATTTGCGCTTCACCTGACTTTGCACTTTGCCACTGACATTGCCAAGGGACATTTTCTTGATAAAAAGGGTAATTTGCAAGCTGCTCAGGACGAATGGACTTGGTTTGGAACATAGTGTGTTCAGGAATATTAGTTTCAGTGGTACCACTTAAATAAACTAGGGTATCAATGATTTCATAACCAAACCCTTTGTATAAGCGTATGGCTCGCTCATTTTCCTTTATCGCTTCAAGGGTTGCCTTTTCGATATTTTCCTCAAGATAGATGTTAAAGACTTCCTCCATTAACAATTTCGAAACACCTTTTCCCCGATAGTCAATGGCAATTCCCGTCCCGCCATTCCAAGCAGTTTTCTTCCCATCAATCATACGGACTCCATTTACTACAATGGCAATAGGTTTTTCTTGGTCAAAGGCAACAATCGAATGATTATAGGATAACCCTTCATTTACCATCCTGTTAAAGAACAATGCAGGTGTCATTTCCATTTGGACAAAATAGCCTTCAAATCCTTTATTCCAGGCAATGATTATTTCTTCGATTGTACATTCGAATAATTTTTTAAATGTAATTCTCATAAACTCGCTCCTTTTAAGATTATTTTTTCTTCTTCACTGGACCAATTACTATCAAAAAAAATCTTGGATCATTTTTATTAATGCCTCAGGTTGTTCTACCACTGACCAATGGCCGCATTCCATTAACACTGTGAATTCTGCCTTAGGAAGAAATTTCAGAAGCAAATCCTCCAATCTTCTTGGCGTAATCAAGTCTTTCTCACCTTGGACTATAGAAATCGGAATCTTCTCGAGCTTATGTAACTCGTTCCTAAGGTCATAATATTCCTCAATTTCCTTCCCCATGATACGATTTACTTCTGGATTACTAGTGGTTTTCGTTTTCCTTTTAAGGCTAGCTACATGGTAAACATAATAAGATATCGTCAATTATAAATCTTCGTCTTTTGCTCGAATCAAATTAGCTTAAGTAAACTTAATGCATATCCCAAGTGAGGATATTCACTTGGGATAATTCTTGCTCTTCCGTAGTGTACAATTACGAAAAGACAAATTTACTTCAAATCCTAGTAAGTAATCAATTTATGAACCTACATTGCATGCCCCCCGCCATCAACAACAATTACATCTCCTGTCACAAAGTCCGATGCGGGCGCCGCTAAAAATAACGCAACCCCCTTAAGGTCGGAATCCGAGCCAAATTTTCTTAATGGAGTAGCTTCGAGAATAGCCTTGCCACCATGTTCTATTACTGCTTTCGACATTTTTGTCGGGAAAAATCCTGGAGCAATCGCGTTAACATAGATACCATATGGCCCCCATTTAACGGCTAAATCCTTCGTAAACGTTATAACTGCACCCTTACTTGCGTTATAGCCAATTGCATTCATGTAATTAGGATTGATGCCTTTTAAACCGGCTACCGAAGCAATATTGATGATTTTTCCTGATTTTTGTTCGAGCATTACTTTTCCGACAGCCTGTGACATTAAAAAAGTCCCGGTAACATTGACGTTCATTACCTTTTGCCAAGCCTCTAGCGGCATCTCCTCAACAGGAGCCCCCCAGGAGGCACCGCTATTGTTAACAAGAATATCAATTCGTCCAAACCTTTCCATCGTCCGCTCAACGATACTTCTTACGTCCTCCGGATTGGTAACATCACATTTTAAGGCAATGCTTTCAACCCCAAGCTTTTTCAAGCCTTCACTTACTTCTACACAGGCATCAAGTCTTCTCGAACAGAGCACCACGTTCGCCCCTGCTTCCGCAAACCCTTCGGCTATTTGCTGTCCAAGCCCCCTGCCGCCGCCTGTTACAATCGCTACTTTCCCGGTTAGATCAAAAAGCTGTTTTACATGCATTGTCCTTCCCCCTTTAATATAAATCAGCGATATTTTTTTAATTCGTATCTGGCGATTGCCCGCTTATGAACTTCGTCAGGACCATCGGCCAGTCTTAGTGTACGAATATTGGCCCAACTTGCTGCAAGCGGGGTATCATCACTGACTCCTGCTGCCCCAAAGGCTTGAATTGCACGATCAAGCACCTTTAAAGCCATATTTGGGGCAACCACTTTAATCATTGCAATTTCTGCTTTTGCTTCTTTATTCCCCACTGTATCCATCATATACGCTGCTTTAAGAGTGAGTAATCTTGCCTGTTCAATCTCAATTCTTGCCTCCGCAATCCACTCCTGGATGACTCCTTGCTCGGAAAGTTTCTTTCCAAAAGCAATCCGGCTTTGAACACGTTTACACAATTCCTCTAAAGCGCGTTCTGCGGCACCAATCGATCTCATACAATGATGAATTCTTCCAGGTCCTAGCCGACCTTGTGCGATTGCAAAGCCTTTCCCTTCACTCCATAACATATTGGAAGACGGCACCCGAACATTGTTATATTCGATCTCTGCATGGCCATGCGGCGCATGATCATATCCGAAAACAGGCAGTATTCTCTTAATCGTTACCCCAGGAGCATCAAGTGGGACAAGGATCATCGATTGCTGTTCATGTGTCGGAGCTGATGGATCATTTTTCCCCATGACAATCGCAATTTTACAGCGAGGGTCCCCCGCACCAGATGACCACCATTTCGTTCCATTGATAACGAATTCGTCACCGTCACAAACAATACTAGCCTGAATATTTGTGGCATCTGATGACGCTACATCAGGTTCCGTCATCGAAAAACACGAACGAATCTCCCCTTCTAATAAAGGCTTAAGCCATTTTTCCTTTTGTTCTTTAGTGCCATAGCGGACAAGAACCTCCATATTTCCAGTGTCAGGTGCAGCACAATTGAATACCTCAGGGGCAATTGCTGAGCGGCCCATGATTTCACAAAGCGGTGCATATTCCGTATTCGTTAAGCCGGCACCATATTCACTTTCTGGTAAAAATAAATTCCATAACCCTGCACGTTTGGCTTCTTCTTTTAATTCGTCCATAATTGGTGGTATCTTTGAAAAAGGGTCTTTATTGTCGATTTGCGCTTCATAAACCCTTTCATTTGGATAGATGTATTCATCCATAAATTCTGTTAGTCTTTTTTGTAACTCTTTTACCTTTTCGGAATAACTGAAATTCACTTTATTCACTCCTTCATTGATTCTCATATACATGACACACCTTAAAAAGCCACCCAGAACAAAAACAAACTCAGCAACAAAAAGGAGGGCCTAATTGGTGCTGAGGTATTGGTATACAGAACATATTATCCCTTCTATCTATATTGGTGGAACACTACCTCTCCCTTTAATACATCATTCCCATGTTGATTAACAGCTTTGACAGTAAAGAACAGCTTATCCTCCAGTTTTTCTTTTAATGTGGCTTTGAAGGTAATGACATCATTTAAAAACACCATGCCTTTAAAGCGAATCGAGTAATCCTGAATAAACCCATCCTCATAATATTCGGTAAATAGCTTCGCCAAATTTCCCATCGTCCACATCCCATGGGCAATGATTCCCGGCAAGCCTGCTTTTTCAGCCTCATCATCAATCGTGTGAATCGGATTAAAATCCCCAGAAGCGCCGGCATACTTAATCAAGTCCAGCCTAGAGACGGGATCAAGCTGGATTTCCTTTACTATTTCCCCGACTTGCAATTTCGCCACCGTACTCATCTTGTCAACACCTTCCTCACCGCTTCAGATATGACAATTGTGGAGGTTGAGCTGAAAATTGTACTCCCTGTCTCCTCTTCACCATAGCTTTCAAGCACTAGGAACCCCATTTCACCAAATTTCCCTTTTTTTTCAAAATACTTTTTCACGATTGAATAGCAGTAAATTTCTTCCTCAACGAATAAGGGACGTACATAATGGAATGTTTGTTCCCCATGAATCAAGCCTTTATTTGGAAGGTTTAATCCTTCAATGACACCATAATCAAATACTCTTGGAAAGGTCGGCGGTGCAATATTATTTTTGTACCGCGAAAGTCTTCCGGCATCCTCATCAAAATAAATAGGATGAAGGTCGCCAATCGCTTCGGCAAATTTTTTAACCGCTCCTCTTTCAACGACATTTTTTACCTTATTCGATTGTTTACCTATTTGGTCTTTGAACAATTGACATCACCTCAGCTTACATTAATTTATTGGACCGCCGGCAACATAAATAACTTGACCATTAACAAATGAGGACTTTTCATCAGCAAAGAAGGCAACAGCATTGGCGATATCTCCCGGCTTTCCAGTTCGGCCAACCGGGATTGCGGCAACGCTTGCTTGAATTAATTGCTCGAAAGAAATCCCGATTCTAGCAGCAGTTTCCTTTGTCATTTCAGTTTCAATAAAACCAGGTGCAACCGAGTTGGCGGTGATTCCATATTTTCCTAACTCAATAGCCAGTGTTTTCGTAAAGCCCTGTAAGCCTGCTTTTGCTGCAGCATAATTAGCCTGTCCGCGATTTCCTAGAGCTGAAGTCGATGAAATATTGATGATCCGGCCATATTTTTGTTCAACCATATATTTTTGGACAGCACGGGCTGCATTAAATGAACCTTTTAAATGTACATCCATAACGGTTTGCCAGTCGGAATCAGTCATCTTAAACAAGAGATTATCACGGATCACCCCGGCATTATTTACAAGTATGTCAATTGACCCAAACTCCTCATAAACCTCTTTAACTGTACTTTCCACTTGTTCAGCATCGACAACGTTAGCGACCTTTGAATAGACTTCATACCCGTTTTCTTTTAATTCACTTGTTGTTTCACTTAATGCTGCTTCATTTAAATCAATGAAGGCAACCTTTGCGCCTTCCTGTGCGAAAAGGTCCACAATTCCTTTTCCAATTCCGCGGCTTCCTCCTGTTACCAATGCAACTCTCCCTGTAAATCTACCTGTCATTTCTCATCCTCCTGAACAAAAAATAATACTTCCTGTTGGATTGCACTTACGTTTTCTTTTTTATTCTTGAACTCTATCTTTTTACTATTTAAAAGAGTATGCAAGAATCACCAGATGCATACCTACCGGTTGGTATGTTAGTTTTATTTTATTTCGAAAGTTCAGATAATACAAGGAGGAATTTAAGTATTTCGTCTTTCGTGTTTATTTTCTTGTTTAATTGCAAATGATAAAAATGATATTCAACTGAATGTCATCGTTTCAAAGTATCCTATGATGAGGTGATTTTTTGATGAGCTACAAAGATCATTTAGATCCGCACTCAGAACTTTTTCACCACCATACGACGCGTCCTAAGTTTGCCAGATCACAGGTAAATGGACAAACTCAATTGACGCAAAATGCGATCATCTTAAGGAGCAATGCCAAGGCCCACCGCTGGTAAACGTCTTGGCAGCGAAACGAAAAATGGCTGCAAAGGAAAGTTGTATCCATTGGAGAAAGACCCTTCTCGAATACAATTTGAGAAAGGGTCTTTCTTTTTTAGCCGAAAGAAGTACTTTCCTATCAGGCATATGTGCGACTACGCCTCTGTCTTCACCAAATGGCTCGCCAATCGGGAGTCTTCTTTATCATTCTAAATTTCTTATTGAAATTGTACTCTCCGACCTATAATATAAAATCTAACTACATAATTATTTACGGGAGTGGCAGGAGTATGTTTGAAGATATCACAATAAGAGATGCAGAAATAAATGATTTGCCGGTCATCATAGATATATACAATTCAACCATCCCCGGAAGAATGGTAACAGCCGATTTAGAACCAGTATCAGTAGAAAGCAGAAGACAATGGTTCAACGATCATTCTCCCGCTTTTCGTCCCTTATGGATTGTAGAGATGAACGGCAGAGTTTGCGGATGGGTAAGCTTTCAATCGTTTTATGGCAGACCCGCTTATAATAACACAGCAGAGATCAGCATCTATATTGATCAAAACTTTCGTGGAAGGAAGCTAGGGAAATTTCTCATTCAAAAAGCGATTGATGCCTGTCCGGGGCTTAAAATCAAGACATTGCTCGGTTTTATTTTTGGACATAATGAACCAAGTATTAAACTTTTCAACAGCTTTGGCTTTGAAAAGTGGGCACACCTTCCAAATGTGGCCGAACTGGATGGGGTTGAGAGAGACTTGTTGATCCTAGGTAAAAGAATTGTATAATCAATCACACAAAGGAACGATCCGTTTTGACAGTCAAAAGAATCAAGGTACCACTGTTCACATGACCTTTCCAGTTAGACAGTAAGAATAACTAAACAGAAAGCTGTGTTAAAGGTCATTGTTGATTTTATAAAAATGTTGATTGAAGCGGAAATCAACAGCCACTTTTAACGGAGCCAAACAGAAAAAACAGCAAGCTGCCTATGGAGTGCTTGTTGTTTTTTTCTTCCGGTTCCGGAAAAAGGCAATGATTAATAATAGGGTGGGAATGATAATTTGAAAAGGCCATTGCACATAAACGGGTACCACCTTTAAACCCTCTTGAATATGTTCCGCATAATTCGATGCAATTGTAATAGATGCCAAAAGGATAATTAAACCTATTGGAAAACTTAACTTTTGATGGTTTTTAAACTGAAAAAGGTCTGTTGCTCCCACAACAGCTGCATAGAAAAATACTGAAATTTTAAAGAAACATCCAATCATTAAATAGAGCATAAACAATACATCCAATCGTTCAATAAAATTCGCTAATTGAATTTTACCTATAGTGGTAAGGAGCGGGAAATTAGAGCGTTCAAAAAGATCTACCCCTAACGTTGCAACATTGATGGCACAAGTTATGGTAACATTGATTCCAGCTAAAATCATTCCACCCATACAAGCAAATTTTACTTTTTTATGATCGTTTAAATAAGGTAGCAGCATCGTAAAGACAACCATTTCCCCAAATGGAAAGATAATGGTTTCCCGAATAAATGTGATAAACACTGGCCTCCACCCTTGTTCCAATACTGGCAGTAGAAATTCGGGATGAATTAATCCCGAAAATATGATTAAGAGGAAGCCAACGATTGCCAACAAGTAAATGACTCCAAAAAATAGCTCTCCTACTCTTACAATAACTTCTATTCCCTTATGGATAGCATAAATGATGATCACCATCATCAAGGAATTAATGACAATGAGCGGAGTATTAAAATAAATGGTAGTTGTTAATAATTCACCAAAATCACGCAAAACTCTTGTAGATAAATAAATGAAATAGATGATATATAACAAACCCAGTAGTCTTCCCATCCATTTCCCGGCAATTCTTTGAACATAACTTGTAAATGGCAGTGTTGGATAATATTTATATAGCTGATAATAAACAAGAAAAAACAGTAAGCCCCCAGCTAAGCCTAACAACATTGATATCCATGCATCCTGTTTTGCCGAAACGCCGAGACCTACAAGAATGGCACTACCCATTTCAAACAAGACCACTAGTATAAACATCTGGGATGCTTTTATTTTTGCCTTTTCCATTGTGTATTCCCCTTTTCTAAGGGTTATTTATTTAAATCTGACCAAAACGGCTTTGTTCGAATTCCTTCACGGCGAATATAGGAATCAACCTTTACATTTACTTCAAGATCTGCAAAATGGTCGTGCCAATTCCTTTTTAATTTCTTCCATAGTTTTGGGTCTTTCCTATGAATCCTTTCACCAAATCCAAAAATATCGCTCTTCATTTTTTGTGCTGCTTTTACTGAAGCTAGAATTTGCTGTTTTATCTCTTCTTCAACCAGTCTGTCAATTTTCTCTATCTCGGATGGACTCATTAAGTCTACCACCGTATTCGCTTCACTAATCCAGCCTTCATCTTTAATCACAATATGGATGATCGGTTTGCCATTTTTAATCTCGACAGATACTTTTGTTTTTGATCGAAGCAATGCCATTGTAATGGCATCCTTTCTCCCATTCCAATCCACATTAACCGATGTACTTTTTACCTTATCCAAAATCCAGATCACTCCACGTGCCTTTTCATGATCAATCCAGCCTGTTAATCTCCCTTTTTTAAAAACGGCTAACCCATCAGCTGCAAGAATGGCAACAGCCTTTGTATGCTGAAGGTCTTCTGATTCGCTTGCCTTTTCCACATCACCTTTCACAATAAAACCATTCAGAATTGGCTCCTTACCATTACTGACAAGCCCTGCTAAAAATTCATCGATATTGATGCTCATATTTTCACCTAACATCATTTCTGTCGATTTAATCTCTTTAGTAATCTTGTTGACAGGCAGTTTATCAAGGTTTGCAAGCGCAGATACCAATACTTCTGCGGGGGTATTTCTAGTTACAACAAGTTCCGTAGTTGTTCTAAATTCCGGATCTCTGTCTAACGCGTCCATCAGATCAAGAATGCCATCCTTAGCTATATCTTCACTTACAGCAATTAAATTAGTATGAGCATAATATAATCGGCGCGAAATCTTTTTCGTTGCTTTTCTGGCTGCTTCCGTTAAAGTGTCACCCGAACTTGTATAAACGGCAATAGGAAGTCCCTGCCCCTCGCCATTTTGTCCTGATGATACATTGCCGGGAATAACAATTTGAAAGGTAACATCAAACTTTTTATGTTCACCCTTGTCAACTCCCAATGCCATGACAAAGGCTAAATCAGTTAGCTCCTTTTGATTCCAGCAGGCACTTAACATTGGCATAAGCAGTAAGAAAAGTATTGCTATGACAAAGATTTTTTTCATCATGATTCACCATTTGAAGTTTGATTATTTTCCTCTTGCTTTGGCGGACCAGGTTTTTGATTTTCTCCAGTTCTCACCATATTCCCTTTACTAATAAACGTAGGCCGATTTTTCATTGCCCATACTGGAAAACGAACAAACACATCTTGTTGATTACGAGGGTTGAAAGGAGCTAAAGGCATCATATATGGGATGCCAAATGAACGTAGAGAACATAAATGGATCGCCATAAACATGAGGCCTAACATGATCCCATAGAAGCCCAAAACTGTTGCCAAGCCCATTAAAATAAAGCGAATCAACCTTGCTGCAATCGCCATGGCAAAACTCGGGGTTGAAAAATTGGCAATTGCGGTGATGGAAACGACGATTACCATGACAGGTGACACGAAGCCGGCTTGAACTGCTGCTTGGCCAATGACTAATGCACCAACGATCGAAACAGCTTGACCAACAGCTCTTGGAAGCCGTAACCCTGCCTCTCTTAATATTTCAAACAGAATCTCCATCACTAATGCCTCGACAAACGCCGGGAAAGGCACATTTTCACGCTGCGCCGCAATGGCAATAGCCATGGTCGTTGGAATCATCTCTTGGTGAAAGGTTGTCGCTGCAATATAGACAGCCGGTCCAATTACGGCAATAAAGAATGATAAAATTCTTAAAATACGAATTCCAGTTGAAATGTCAAATCGTGAGTAATAATCATCAGGTGCTTGGAAAAATTGAATAAAAATTGCGGGGGCAGTGACCACAAATGGTGTCCCATCCACAATAAGGGCAATCCTTCCTTCGAGTATATGTGATGTCACAACATCCGGTCTTTCGGAATGATATGTGGTGGGAAACGTTGTCCATGCCTGATCCTCAATCAATTGTTCCACATATCCCGAACCCTGAATTGAATCAATATCAATTCCTTTTAAACGTTCTTTAACCTCCAGGACAATTTTTTCATTCGCAATCCCTTTTAGATACATAATCCCAATATCTGTTTGTGATACCTTGCCAATTTTCATTGACTCTAGCCATAAATTTGGGCTTTTAATCCTTCTTCGAATTAATGCTGTATTCGTTCTTAATGTTTCCGTGAAAGCATCCTTTGGCCCACGAATTGCTAATTGGGTAGAAGGTTCCGTAATCGATCGTTGTTCCCATCCTTTTGTTTCCACATTAATGGCATGGTTGTAACCATCTAAAAAAAATAAAGTATTCCCTGAAAGAAGCGCATCATAAACCTGATTCCAGTCGGTGATAAGCTGAATATTTCCTAGGTTTACCACCTTATCTGCTAATAATTGAAAGGAATCCTGGAGGTTGTCGTCCCGATCACTGACTGATAAGGACTCCATAAAAAATTCGCTAATCAATTCTTGGTTAGTTAAACCATCCACATTTACACAAATTCCTTTTTTTCTGCCAAATTTAAACTCACGGAACACTATATCTGTACTGTTTCCAAACTCTCCTTTTATTCGAGCCATATTATCTTTATAATCACTTAAAATTAATAAATCTTCCGGTTTTTGTGGATCTTGCTTTTGTCGGTAATTATCATTCTGTCTCTTTTTTTGCTTCTTTTTTAACATACTAGATAAAATTGACACAAGCTCCACCTCACTTTAAAAATTTCCATAATGGGTATTTTCCCCAAGCCACTCTGATATATCCATTTTTACCATGAAACTTTATTGTATAAGGAATTCATTAAATTAAAACAATAGGACTATTGCGGATTGAAGGTGAGGCTGTTGAAACAATTTTTTGTAACTTTTTTATTAACATTTGGAATGCTCTCCCTTATGATTTTAATCGACCTAAAAATGGGAACCCCCCCGCACGGTATCATTTGGAAAACAATTAATCCGTTTCGGGTAATGGAGCCGGTGGAATATATTATTGTCATTTTATATATTCTAATCTTTCTTTTTCATTCGCTGTTGTCGTATTTAAAGAAGAAACGACAAAATAATCCTCCATCGAATGAATGATTGGAGGATAAAAGATTTATGGAATAATTAAATAAGAACTCACTAATGCGAGCTCTTTTCATTGTTCGTTTCTTGAATATCTACTTTCTGTTTTCGTTTAAAAAAACTTATAATAGTCTTTGCTCTTTTCCTCCATTTTCTTTTTCTCTCCACATTCGGTCCAAATACATATTGATTCCAAAAATAATAAATGGATTCCTCAAGAAACATCAATAGGCAAAAAAACAGTGCAATAACAATAATCAAATACCACAATAGAAAGGCTCCTTTTCAAAAGGATATTTTATCCAATTCGAAAAATCCATAAAGAAGTACTGGCGATTGTCAATACCTGATTTCTACTAAACTAACTTATATTATTTTTATTTTATCAAACGCTTACCAAATTGTGGATGAAAAAGCCCTATTAACATTATTATTTTGCGACGACCTTTTTAGCACTCGCTACTCTGGATTTACTTCCAGCGGTAAAGAAAATGATACTCCCAAGCGTTATCATTGCAATAACCAAGAACATTATTTGTCCTTGGAAATGACTAAGCAAGTAACCCCCAACAACCGGTCCTAGAAAATTACCTATTTTCCTGAATTGGGCCGCCCCAAAGTAGGTGCCACGCAAATGATCAGGGGCAAGCATATCAATCATCATACTGTTGGATGGAAAAATCAATATCTCGCCAAAGGTTAATAAAACCATGGCAATTATCGCTGACACCCAGCCATTTACTAAGCTAAAACCAATTAATCCGGCAGCCATAAATATTGCGCCAACAACCATGACCTGCATGATTCTGAATTTCTCAGCAACATGACTGATTGGCATCTGAAGGAACACAACCATCACCGCATTAATCGTAATCAAGATCGAGAAAATGACCACGCCATTTTCTAAAGTTCCTTCTAATATTTGCGGTAAATTGGAGTCAATTTGAACATAGCCTATGTTGACCAAAATGATGCCAATAATTAAATACCTTAATGCCTTATCCGTTTTAATGATACGAAAAGATTCGGCAAACGATATATTCTTTTTGCTCTGTTGTTCCTCTCGAGGGATGATCAGTTTTTTCATAAAGTAAACCAATACAAAGGCATAAATTAAATAGGTAGTCCCTGTGATGGCAAATGATAACTTTGCGGATGTATTCGCCAAATATGCACCAATCAACGGTCCAACAGAGGCACCGATATTTATAGCTGTATATCGTAACGAGTATACCTTCATCCGCTTGTCTTTATTTGTTAAATCCGCCATCAACGCTTGCGAAGTTGGTTCAAAGAAGGATGTACAAAGCCCGTTTAGTGCATTTAACAGGATAAACCATCCTTGCCCTGTTGCAATCGTGAATCCATAATAAACCATTGCTAACGTAAATAATGCCGTAAGCATAACCGACCTCCGGCCAAAGCGATCCGATAAATGGCCGCCAATAAATCCACCCACTGTTCCCATCAATGGACTCATCCCAACGGTTAAACCGATGATGATTGGAGATAGATCCATATTCCTTGATAAATAGATTGATAGAAATGGAAGGGTCATAAAGGCTGATCCCCTTGTTAAAACAGTTCCAATTAACAAAACCCACACTATCGGATGAAACTGGGTAATATACTTTTTAATTTTAGTCATATGTAATGCCTCGCCATTGTAAAGTTTATTTCTCTAGTAAACCAATTTGTGCAAATATTGTAAAGAATTTTCTTACCAATTTCACCTGAGAGTGAAAGGAGTGTATTTTTTTTACCACTCAGTAGAAAAGCCAGATCCACTATGGAACTGACTCTTACCTATTAATTTGGATCCTTGTATTTTAACGCCCTCTCACTGTCTCCGTATCCTTTTGTAGTTGGATCCTGTACAATCCCTAACAACGACAACAAAACAAATATTGCATTAATAAATGTTAAAATAGAATTTTGGATTGCATCTGTTATTTGAAAATCAACTAAACCTAATGAATGTAACCCTGCCAAAACCATTTGTACGACAATCAAGAGTTGCGAAATAAACGCGATCAACCAGTTCCGATTTCTAAAACGGACTCTCCAGTTTATCATGGTCCCACCCCTTTCCATATATAATTTATACTTTCTATTAACATATGCTCGGGTCTGCAATGGTTGTCCACGATTATCACGTGTTTACTGCTTTTTTAAAAAATATACTCCCCCTTTAATACATATTAATCGCTTGATTAGCGGGAATCAGAATAAAAAAAACCCTTTTATTGGTCTTTTTCTCCTAGAAAATTTATAATAGATGAATCGAAAATTACTTTTTGAAAGTAAGGAGATAGTATGGAGAAATTACACCCATTTCGGGATATGATCGTTCGTTTCTGGAAAAAGAGACATCTAACACAAATCATCTTATTAATCCTCCTTGTCGTTGTATTAGTAACCATCCTTTATTTTGGCTGGCTTGCAACAAGGGCAAATGTGGAATCTTTGAAGGAAGGCCTAAGCCAGCCGACTGTCATATATGATCATAATGGTAAAGTGGCAAGTAATGTTGCCACCAATCGGACGCAAGGGGTAAAAATCGAGGAATTGCCGAAATATGTTCCAAATGCAGTAGTAGCAATTGAAGATGAACGTTTTTATGAACATAGCGGTTTTGATGTGAAGGGAATTGCCCGTGCCTTTTTCAGCAATTTGTTTGCCGGAAGGGTTACTGGCGGCGGCAGCACGTTAACACAGCAGTTGACAAAAAACGCCTTGCTCTCACCGGAACGTACCTATAAAAGAAAAGCAGAGGAATTATTTTTAGCAGTAAAAATTGAAAAGGTTTATACAAAAGATGAAATTCTTCAAATGTATATCAATCAGGTTTATTTTGGCAGCAATTCTTGGGGCATCAGCAATGCCTCGAAAAAATATTTTAATAAGAATATTCAAAATATCACTATCAGTGAGGCAGCGATGTTAGCTGGACTCCTGCATTCACCGAATTACCTTGATCCATATAAAAATTATGACTTGGCAATGAAACGACGGAATGTCGTCTTAGGGAAAATGAAGGAACTTGGCTTTATTACCGCCACAGAATACAACTCGGCGAAGAAAGAAAAAATTCGCCTGCAAGATGGCGGCGGCAGCAATGTTGAGCGAAAATATCCATATTATGTGGATGCAGTTTTAAATGAGGCTATTTCTAAATATGGTGTAACCCAGGAAGAGATTTTAACAAGAGGTTACAGGATTTATACAGAATTGGATCAAAACCTGCAAACAGGACTTGAAAAAGTGTATAGTAAAAACGCCTTGTTTCCAAGAGGTATGGGAAATACATTGGTCCAAAGCGGTTCTGTCCTCATGGATCCAGCCTCAGGCGGTGTTAGAGCACTTGTCGGCGGCAGGGGTGAGCATGTATTCCGGGGCTTTAACCGGGCCACCCAATTACGAGTACAGCCAGGATCAACAATCAAACCACTGGCTGTCTACACACCGGCCCTTGAAAATGGTTATCACTATTCATCAGAACTTGTTGATGAACCAACATCTTTCGGAAATTATAAACCGGAAAATTTTTCAAAGACATTCCAAGGAAAGGTTCAAATGTACAAAGCCCTTGAAGACTCTTTGAATATTCCGGCTGTGTGGCTGTTAAATGAAATTGGCTTAAATAAGGGCATGGATTCATTACATCGGTTTGGCATCCCAGTAGAAAAAGAAGACAAAAATCTAGCCATCGCTCTTGGGGGTATGAGTAAAGGTGTTTCGCCGCTGCAAATGGCAAATGCTTTTACAGCTTTTCCAAATGGCGGAAAGCGTCAGGATAGTCATTTAATTACCAAAATTGTCGGACCGACCGGCAAAACAATCGTGGAACGGGAAGCAACAACTACAAAAGTAACGTCCAAAAAGGTTGCTAACGAAATGACATCCATGCTCTTGAATGTGGTAGAATCCGGAACAGGGAAACAGTCACATATCCCGGATGTTCAACTTGCCGGAAAAACAGGGTCAACCCAGCTGCCATTCAGTGGTGTTAACGGCACAAAGGATCAATGGATGGTCGGTTATACACCGAACATTGTTGGCGCCATCTGGATTGGCTATGACCAGACAGACCGAGAGCATTACTTACCTAGCTCTAGCTCGGCTAATGTGGTACCTATTTTTAAAGAAATCATGAAGGAATCATTGCCATTCCTCCCAAAAGATAGCTTTGAAGTGGCTTCAATTAATGCCCAGCTTGCCGGCGAGACACCGCCAAATAAAAGCATCAATGATCAGGCGAAGGAAATTAGCAAAGAATTAAATGAAAATGCGAAGAAAATTGGTTCTGCAATAAAAGAACAAGCCCCTGTGTGGAAAAAGGGCTTAGATAAGGCATTATATACGATTGGAAAAGGAATCGATTCATTAGTAGAAAAAGTGAAAAGTCTTAATAAATAGCACGCAAACACTGCGTGCTATTTATTTTTTTATTTTTACCGGATGAAAATAACTGCCTGCCAGATGCCTTAATGTTTCTTCTTGATCAGCATAATAAGCCACGATAAAACACGTAGATGGACCAGATGATTTTAACACATCTACATTTGTGGTGACCATTTCCTGTTTAAACTCTTTATTAGGAAACATTTGATTCATCTCAGCTAAGATTCCTTTTGAGCCAATTGGCCAAATCATCACGTCATTTATATTACTTATCTTATGAAAAATTGAAAGCGGTGCTATATCACTATGATGATCTATCACTTCAGTACCGACAAGTGGCAGTCCAATAATGGCAAATTTTAATTGGTCAGAGAATACCAACTCCGTCGTTTTTCCAATTGGCTTTCGGCCAAGTACAATTAATCCAACAGCAGATTGCAATAATGAAAAATTACTCTCCGTACTCCCTGTAATAGAAACCTCCTTTAAACCAAGTTCTAGTAACCCTTTATTGATGCCTCTTAAAAGCTCTTCCCATGGTCCATTTCCGCAAAAGTTGTGAAGGACGACGGAAATGGGCTGACCGCCTGCGGCGATGCATTCCATGGCAGCAACTCTAAACGAATAATAGGCAACCGTTTCATATGGTGCATGAACGGAATCCCGTTCTTTACTCCCAATCCCACCGCTATTATCACTCGCGATGATTAAGGACTCTTTACCACTAAAGGGAATCGTTATAATATCCCTCATTGTTTCGCCTCTTGCTTACCTATTCCGTATGTGACCAAGGAAGAAAGATGCGGGATCACAACGAAGGTGATGACCGTATTGATGATTGAACCGATTAGTAAGGAAGGGACAATTGCTAAATAAAAGCCTTTACTCATTAACAAAATAAATGGTAATGGTGCTACAATTGCATTCCCAAAGATAAAGAGCACAAAAGCTGCAGCTTTCTTGCCGTTTTTATACAGGATTCCAAAAAGCCAAACTAGTACAGCCATTTCTACTGCAATGAAAAAGTGCATCGGTCCTAATGGAAAGCCCCCCAATACAGCCGATAATAAATGCCCAAAAGCAGCCACGATTGCTCCAGCCCCACTGCCAAGTAAGGCTGCGGCCAAAAGGGACGGAAATACATCCAATGCTACACTGCCAACAATAGCTGGAATCTTTATGGCCGCTCCAACAGTAGATAATGCGGTAAACATAGCCAGCCAACTTACCAGTTTACCTTTCTTCCTACTTATCATTCTTTCGCTTCCCATCTCTGAACACTTTCGCACTGCGCACATATTCTACGTCACCAACATGTAGACGGCTGTTGATCACCCTTGCCAAGGCAAAGAAATAATCTGATAAACGATTTAAGTATTGTAATGCTAATTCAGGTGTTTTCGGATCCGTCTTCAATAACTTCACTACAAATCTTTCGGCTCGTCTTGTAACGGTCCTCGCAATATGGATCGATGCTGAAGGCTTTGTTCCCCCAGGTAAAATAAATCGTTCCAGCTCTGGTGCTTCTTCAATATATTCATCTATTTTCTTTTCCAGGTAATCAATTGATTCTTGATGAAGCTTTATTTCCCTTTTTTCGCTGACATTAGCAAGGTCGCCGCCACAGTCAAATAATTCATGTTGAATTTTTTCGAGGTCTGCAAGCACATCGTTGAAAATTTTCGGATCAAGCTCTTGTATTGCCTGACCAACAAAGCAATTGACTTCATCAACTGTTCCGTATGCCTCTACCCTTGTGTCATCCTTATCTACCCTGCCGCCGATTATACTTGTTTTTCCTTTGTCACCGGTTCTTGTGTAAATTCTCATTAACTATTTCCCCCATATTTAATATTTTGGTTCAATCCATACCAAATGACGTCGACTTTTTCTGATTTTGCAGCAATATCTTGATAGGCCCATCCAGTTACATCTCGCCATACTCTATTTTCTACTTCCAATGGGACAATTCCTTTTGTAATATCGGTTCCAATTACGATCAATTGACGATTTAACTTTGAACTCTCCCAAGCGAGCCAATTTTCTAAACACCTTTGCCAATTTTCACGGGCCTGTTTTGAATCATATTTCTTCGTTAAATCTTTCAACCAGAATTCTACTCCCTCGAGAATAAGCACCGCTTGGTCGATATTCTGAATATTTATTGGAAGTGGACAGCCTTCGTATGCTGATAGCCAATGATCATGCTTGTTAACACGATATATTTTTTTTACCCATGCTCTTTTGCCGTTAAAGGCACCTCCAGTAATAAAGTGCATCTGTCACCCCTCCTTAACGAATCTCTATTAAATATAAGTTCAACCCCGTACTCATGCCTTGTCTGCCAGAACCAAAAATCTTTCTCTTCAGGTGCATATTTTGATAAAAGGTATCTAATGACTCCACCATGGGTTACAACCGCACAGGTTTGCAGATGCTGAGAAAGAATCTGATCAATAATCTTATTCCAGCCAGCCTGGACCCTTTTAGTGAACTCGGGAAATGATTCACCTTCCGGCGGGTAATGATTAACAGGATCTGTTACCCATTGAAGATAACGCTGATTTTCGCTCAGATCGTCATACGTTTTCCCTTCCCATTTTCCGAAATTCATTTCTCGCAAGTCATCTAACAAACACGGATTACAGTTTGGAAATAATATTTTTGCTGTAAAAATACATCTTTGTAAATCACTTGAAAAATAGTACTCATAGCTTTTAGTCGTCGACATTTCTCTTGTTTCTGCACATAAGGAAGAATCATTCCAGCCTAAATAGGCTTTTCGTTTATTTTCTTCCGTTACGCCATGACGAAATAATGCAATAACCACACGGTCATCCAAAGTATTAACTCAGTCCCTTCTACTGAAGCACCTAATACATCTCCCGTAATCCCACCAAACCATTTCGCAGCTTTATGACGACAAATGAATAAGCAGCCAACAGCAACCAAAATCAATAATACGACAAGGAAGAATTCCATTTGAAATAAAACAACTAGAAAAATAAAACTTACTAAGTACACTGGATAGATCCACAAAACTTGGGGCTTTGCTGCACTCTGAAATAACAAGCCCAGCCCTTCATTTTTGGCAGATGATACCGTTAACAGCAGGACACCCATGACACTTTTACTCAAAAATGGGATTCCAGCGATTAAGATGTAGGTTAAGAATTCAATATTCAATGTGCTCTCATAAATAAAAAGAAACCTGCAGCCCAATAAAACAATGATGGATAAAACGCCAAATGCACCCATTCTTGGATCCTTCATAATTTCAAGTCTTTTCTCACGATCCTGATAGGAAAAATAAGCATCACTCGCATCCATCCAGCCATCAAGATGGATTCCCCCTGTAAGGAGAATCGTTGACAGCCAAAGGATGAAAGCAACAGCTAAATGAGAAAAAGGGGTAAATTCATGAAACAAATAAAAGAGGCATGAATAAATAACTCCTTGAAATACACCTAAAAGCGGAAAAGTTTGCACGGCCTTTCTTAAATGGTCCTGATCCATTGGTAATTCTCGCGTAATCGGAATTGCCGTAAAAAATTGTACGTTTATCATGAATCCTTTTAAAACTTTTATCATCTTCTCCCCCATTGATTGAAGATATCTTTAAAAAGATCCCATTTAAGGTGGCATTTCATTTCAGCAGCAAGTTTCTCATATCTTTCATCCGTTCTATCTTTTTCAATCGGAACTTCCGTTTCTTTTGACAATGAATCCTCAACTTCTATCATATGATTTTCGATATATGGCAAAACACCTAAGACGGGAATCCCTGTTTTTTCTTCCAACCACTGAATTCCATCCTCAAATAAAGAGAGGTCCCCCCGGAATTTATTAATAATTAATCCCTTTACTCTTTGCCTTTCAACAGGTTTAAGCAGTTCAAGCGTCCCAACAATGCTGGCAAAAACTCCACCTCTGTCAATATCAGCTACGAGAACCACCGGTACATCGGCCATCTCAGCTACTTTCATATTGACAATTTCTCGATCGTTTAAATTAATTTCAACAGGACTGCCAGCTCCTTCAATCACCAGCATCTCATATTCTTTTTCTAAGTGATTCAGAGATTTCTTAATCGCCGCTAAACCTTTTTCATAAAATTGTTCCCGATAACCCTGTCCCGATAGTGAATCAAACGCCTTGCCAAAAAAGACTACCTCAGAATGCTGACAGGTGCGCGGCTTTAATAAAATAGGATTCATCCATTCTGTAGCCTCCACTTTAGCCGCTTCCGCTTGGATCCATTGTGCCCTGCTAATCTCTTTTCCGTCAGAAGTAACGTAAGAGTAATTGGACATGTTTTGTGATTTAAATGGAGCGACTTTTACTCCCTCATTAGCCAGGATTCGGCACAATGCCGTCACAATGAGACTTTTTCCAACATCTGATGCCGTTCCCTGAATCATAACCCCTAACATTTCCTTTCTCCTTTCATAACGATTGGAATACCTGCTTCCACTAAATAGGCTTGGTCCGCAACTTTAATTAATTCCTGATGGATTTGTCCCAGCAAACGACCATATTCAAAAACGATGTCTTTTCCTTGCAATGACTCGTTTAACACCTCGTTACTAACAACAATCATTGTTCCTGCTCGATTTTTTATCGATATAATTCCTGTAATAATATCTTCTTTGACTGTTTTTAAAAAAGGCTCATCCCAAGTTCGTTCAGTAAAAAATAGTTCATTATTCAATAGTGTGGTGACACAATCTAACAAAATAATATCCTGATTATTTATGACATCAGCAATTCCAGCTATTTGCACTGACCGTTCAATCGTTTTCCATTTATACGGTCCCATTTTTCGATCACGCTGATGTGTTTCAATTCTTTCCTTCATTTCTGAATCAGAAGAAACACCCGTTGCCAGATAGATTAGTTGTCCGTCTTTTTCTCTTGCAATTTCTATTGCTATCCTTTCTGCAAAGCTGCTTTTCCCACTTCTAACCCCGCCAGATATGAAAATTAATGTTGATGCCGCCATATTGTCAACACCTCCATCAGATGATTATTTTCCTCCACTCCCTTTATTGCAAAACGGAGCCATCTTCCTTCCAGCCCGGGAAAATTCATCGTATGACGAGGAATAATCCCCTGATCAAGCAGAAACTCAAACAACGGAAATTGATTTTCCAATAATGGATCTTGAAGCAGATAGAAATTTACCTTGGAGGGGGACGAACTAAATTCTAGTTGTTTAAAAAAATGAAACAATCTATCCCGTTCATTACGAATATAGCACTGTGTCTCTTTAATAAAAGAATCATTTTGCAAACAAAGTTCACCTGCTAATAGGGCAATACTATTGGTACTCCAATGTGATTGCAGGTCACTAAGTTCTGAAACAATTGCAGGTTGCGCAATTAGATATCCTAAACGAAGTCCTGGAATTGCAAACATCTTTGTCATTGATCGAATAATGAGTAGATTAGGAAACTTGTTTATGTATGGTATGAATGAGTCATATTCAATTAAAAAATCAAAAAATGCTTCATCTAAAATAACCAAGCAATTTTGCTTTTCACATTCCTCGATTAACGAAATAATGGTTGAACTAGGATACTGAACACCGGTTGGATTATTGGGATTACAAAGGAATAATGCATCAGCATACACTAGTTTCGTACGTAATTCATCAAGGTTTAATTCAAAGTGATGCTCCCTTAATTGATGATACAGAACCTCACATTTGTTTGCGCGGCAGGCTTTTTCGTATTCTGAAAAAGTTGGCTCCACTATTACTACTTTTTTGCCTGTCAGCATTCTTCCAACCAATGTTATAAGTTCTGCCCCACCATTCCCAATCATAATTGAATCAACGGAGATCTTCTCCGCTTTTGCAATTTTATCCTTTAACTGGGAAGCAAAGGGATCCGGATAAACAAAAATTTCTTGATAAAATTCCTGCCATTTTTCTTTCAAAGCTGGTGGTGGACCAAGTGGATTGATATTGGCGCTAAAATCATAATAAAGCGCAGGGAGTGAAAGGCCCAGTGCCTCATATAGATATTGAGGATTAGAACCATGTGACGGCCAAATCAAAGAGCATTCCTCCCAACAAAAGTAATAGTAAAAATAAGAAAACTGTTTTCCCTAAAATGATATTCGCCTTTATGATGTGTTCTGCTTGAATCGGATGCAGTGGTTCTCCCATTTTTTCTCGATTCGAGACGATCCCTTTGTAATAGTTTCTGCCGCCAAGCTGAATTCCTAAGATGGCAGCAACCGCTGCTTCACCCCAGCCGCTGTTTGGGCTCGGATGCCTTTTAGCATCTCGGAACAAAATCTTCCAAGCTTTTTGATATCCCATGCTTTCTGGACGGTTTCCGATTAGCATGATCATTCCTGTTAGCCGGCTTGGAATCCAGTTCATCACATCATCCCATTTAGCGGAAGCCCAGCCAAACTCTTTATATCTTTCATTCCTATATCCAACCATCGAATCACAAGTATTTGTTGCCCGGTAAACCATTGCAAGCGGCGCTCCGCCTATGAGTGCCCAAAACAAAGGGGCTGTCACGCCGTCACTTGTATTTTCGGCAACAGTCTCAATCGCCCCCCTCGCTATTTCACTTTCATCAAGGTCATCCGTATCACGTCCGACAATATAGGAAAGCTTTTTTCTTGCTTCGACCAGGTCTCCCGATTTTAAAGGGTGATAGACCTCGACAGCAGCTTCCTTTAAGCTCTTTTGTGCAATAGTTGTGGAAATAATGATACTTTCTACCAAAATACCAACAAACGGATGAATCTTATATCCTGTTAACACCACTATCAAAACGATAGAAAAAGCAAAAAGCAAAACAAAAAGGAGGATTGCAACCCCTTTCCATTTTTTTAATTTCCCCTGATTCCAACGCTTTTCAAAAAATGATATCATCGAACCAATCGATTTTACAGGGTGTGGCCAATTGGGAGGATCACCAACAAACAGATCTATGATATATGCAATCGATATGGCAATTAAGTGGTAAACAATCATAGTAGTTTCCTTTTTTGCGACTTTTGAATGGCTTCTGTCGTGCACAGATAAACAGCTTTACTGATGAGCCTCCCCAAAGGGGTGATGGTTCCGGCAAACGCTAGACCTTTTCCAGATTGGGCAGCAGCAACTAAAATACTATCTGTTGAGGTACCAGTAGCAATCGTCCCAGTGACCTGATCCATTACCTTTAAATCATGCATCGCTTTTACCTTTGCTTCTGTTGCAGTCATAATGCTTTGGATAAAAGCTTCCTCCGTTAAATCACCATTCACGAAAATCCACGTGTTAATCGTTCCTGGAGAGGGAAGAAAGGAATGCAGCTCACTCTTCGAGGCATCAATCGCATTTCCAACTCCGGCAGTGACAACAACAAAAATTGAGAAGCCCTCCTCATTAAACTGTTGATAGGCTGCATCCTCCAGCCACACCGCTGTCATCATGCCAACAGTCTCTGTTGGTTCAAACCCATTGGCTTGTAAAAAGGCAGCCATTTCAACTTGATGGTCATCACAGTTATAGTCCTTGCTGACATGACGATTGACAAAAGTTTGATACCAGCCGGTTCCAGAGCCCACTACGCCTGAAGACATCGTTCTTAATGGATAAGGCGATTTTAACACAAGGAACTCATTTGAAATTTGTAATCTTGATTCATCGATTTCAACATTTTTTCCACTTTGATATCTTTCTGGCAGTAACACCATTTGCGGTGCAGCTACCTTCGGATGGGGATGCTTCTGAATCTTTGTATTATACACGTCTCTT
>Ga0213826_1000384_pt1 | contig 25936 bp, 25 predicted proteins | sample MC6MC0899MG_FD_180668 | JGI IMG/M metagenome (GOLD analysis project Ga0213826, IMG submission 180668) | Enriched soil aggregate microbial communities from Iowa State University, Ames, United States - MC6-MC0899-MG | ecosystem: Environmental > Terrestrial > Soil > Unclassified | place: USA: Iowa...
ATGAACTATAAAAGATATCCGTAAATTCTTCAGTTTCTTCGTTAAAGCCCGAAATCACTAATTTTCCTGTGCCTTCTTTTAATGGTTTAAAGGTGATAGATTCCGTCATATCTTCTTCTTCGTCCCATGTGAAAATATCTTCAGCTGGGTTAATACCGCCATATGAAGCAAAGATATAGTCCTGATTGAATTGACTAGCGTAAACAGTAACATTGCCTTGAACATTTTCTGCGCGTACAACGAAAGACGCTAATTGCGAGCGCTTTACATTGCTTTGAGGTCCAAAGGTAGTAGGGGTTGTACCTTTTGTTATGCTGTTGGCAAATAGTGTTTTTATATATGGTTCGTATTCACTGCCCGCTTTAACATCGTTGAAAGGAATGTCAATATCGTTTGTAATCGTTAAATTAAAGCCTTTCACAATCATTTTTGACATTTGTCCACGAGTAATATTTTTTGTTGGGTTGAAATAGCCATTTGAGCCACTAATAATGCCTGCATTTGCTAAGGCTGCGATTGCACCATAATTCTCATCGCCAGGTTTTACATCCTTAAAATTAGGATTTTTCACATGAACCGTATCGAGCTTTAAAATACCAGCCAAAATTTTTGCCGCTTGTGTACGAGTAATTGGGTTCGCGGGTTTAAATGTGCCATCTGGGTAGCCTGAAATAATGCCACGTTCGGCTAAGTTAATAATTGCCTTGCCTTCCTCTGTTGACGCATTTACATCGGGGAATACCGATGCAGCATGTGCCGAGGGTGTAATGACAATAGCACTTGTTGCTAATGCCGAGGCCATTGCGATTTGATAAAAACGATTAGTCTTCAAATTATTTCCTCCAAAGTAATCAAAATATTTTATAGTGTTGCCTTTTGCTAGAATCCTCCCACAATTTCAATCTTCAGGATGATGACTCTTCACTAAAATATGTACTTGCCTGCACTTTTTATTGCAGGAGGGCGCTCTCTGCGGGTATGGTCTAAGCATCCTTGTCATGCATAATTCACGCGCCTGTAGTGTCTCAAAAACAGGAGTACTCGTCTCCCTCTGCTTCATATGTACAAGCTTTTAGTATTGATCCCGGGAGATTGAATCTTAATAGATTGGGATTGTAGTGAATTGTTGTTATTTAAAGTTTAACTATAATACTTTATTTATATCAAAATGATGAAGGGGATAATAGAGGGAATTATATCCTGAAAAACTATTGAATACATGTATAAATTTGTCTATCACCGTAACGTGGAGTTGATCTCTGTTTCGACTGGGCACATCCGATGAGTCGCTTGGAGCAAACGTGTTGAAAGCTGAGCGTCATGCATATAAAAAGGAGTCGCTGATTATGCGACTCCCTCTTTATATACGTCTTAAATTAGAATTGAAGGTGTTTTTCAATGTATGCTTTAACATCTGTAATTGGCATACGAACTTGAGACATTGAATCGCGATGACGCACTGTTACTTGACCATCTTCTTGTGAGTCGAAGTCGTAAGTAATACAGAATGGTGTACCGATCTCATCTTGTCGACGATAACGTTTACCGATTGATTGTGACTCGTCAAAGTCAACTGGGAATGCTTTGCGAAGCTCTGCCCAAACATTAGTAGCCTCATCTGAAAGCTTTTTAGATAGTGGTAAGACTGCAGCTTTAAATGGTGCTAGAGCAGGGTGGAAGCGTAAAACTGTACGCTTATCATCGCCTTCAAGCTCTTCTTCATCATAAGCATCGCATAGGAATGCTAATGTTACACGGTCTGCACCTAAAGAAGGCTCGATACAATATGGAACATAGCGTTCGTTTGTAACTGGGTCGATGTAAGTAAAATCTTCACCAGAATGCTCCATATGTTGTTTTAGATCGTAATCTGTACGATCCGCTACGCCCCAAAGTTCGCCCCAGCCGAATGGGAATTTAAATTCGATATCAGTTGTAGCATTTGAGTAGTGAGATAATTCATCTTCTTCATGATCGCGAAGACGCATAGATTCTTCTTTCATGCCTAAGTTTAACAACCAGTTTTTACAAAATTCTCTCCAGTATGCGTGCCATTCAAGATCTTCACCTGGCTTGCAGAAAAACTCAAGCTCCATTTGTTCGAATTCACGTGTGCGGAATGTGAAGTTACCTGGTGTAATTTCGTTACGGAATGATTTACCAATTTGTGCAATACCAAATGGTGTACGTTTACGCATAGAACGTTGAACGTTTTTAAAGTTTACGAAGATACCTTGTGCTGTTTCTGGGCGTAAATAAATTTCGTTAGTAGAAGATTCTGTTACACCTTGGAATGTCTTGAACATTAAATTGAATTGACGGATATCTGTGAAATCAGCCTTACCGCAATCTGGGCACACTACGTCATACTTAACCATCGTTTCTTTCATTTGGTCAAATGTCATACCATCGACAATAATTTCATCGCCTTTAGCTAGTGCAGCGTCTTCGATGATTTTATCAGCACGATGGCGCGCTTTACATGCCTTACAATCAATCATTGGGTCATTAAAGTTACCAACGTGACCAGAAGCCACCCAAGCTTTTGGATTCATTAAAATTGCAGCGTCTAGTCCAACGTTGTGCTCTGATTCTTGAACAAATTTTTGCCACCATGCTTTTTTAACATTGTTTTTTAATTCAACACCTAGTGGACCGTAATCCCATGTGTTTGCTAAGCCTCCGTAGATTTCAGAACCAGGGAAGACAAAGCCGCGATGCTTCGCTAATGATACGATTGTTTCCATTGATTTGTTAGCCATAAAAAATAGCCTCCTTCATAGTTTTCACAGAGTGAACAGTAATTTTGTTTTAGCGAATTTATAAAACTGATCGACAAATTCGCCAAAGATATTTTCAATTTAGTAAGAACTAAATTAAAAATAGCACCCGTCTCCGGGCACATTAAATGCCCAGGGACGAGTGCTATAACCCGCGGTTCCACCCTGATTGTTTTAAACGTGATGTTTAAAACCTCTTTTCAAAAAGTTAGCTCAAGGAGTGCCTTTTCTCTGTTACTATGTAGACTTTCACCATCTTCTACTCGCTTTAAAATGGAACAGATACTCTTTTCCTATCATCGCCTGTATAACGCAAATCGCTCGAAAATACATTTAGAGCAAGCGTATGTGTCAATATTGTAGCATGTAGTTCTTTTCTTCGCAATAATTATTAAAATAGTATATAATAATTGAGCATAAGTATAACACTATTAGATTTGAGGCGGTGAGTCCAATCGAACTCAATAAACGTCAGGAAGACATTTTACAAATTGTGAAAGAAAACGGCCCAATCACAGGCGAACATATTGCAGAACGTCTCAGTCTGACAAGAGCGACTTTAAGACCAGATTTAGCTATACTCACAATGGCAGGCTTTTTAGATGCTAGACCTCGTGTTGGCTATTTCTATTCAGGTAAAAAAACATCCGTTACATTGACGGATAGTATTAACAATTTAAAGGTGAAAGATTTTCATTCGGGACCGGTTGTAGTACCAGAAACAATGACTGTATATGATGCGATTTGCTTCATGTTTTCTGAGGATGTTGGAACACTCTTTGTCGTGGATAAGAATGAGTTTTTGACAGGAGTACTTTCTCGCAAGGATTTACTACGTACAAGTATTGGTACTCAGGATTTAAATAAAATCCCTGTACATATCATTATGACACGCATGCCAAATATTTCGTATTGTGAGAGATCAGATTCTTTAGTTGTCGCAGCGAATAAACTAATTGAACGAGAAGTTGATTCGTTACCAGTAGTAGAGACGCAGGAAGGCGGATTGACAATCGTCGGTCGTCTTACAAAAACGACGATTACACGAGCTTTCTTATCGCTTGTACAGAATGTCTAAATATTTGAAGGAGAACAGCATGAAAAGACTACGTGTTTTTGTTATATCTGATTCAGTCGGTGAAACTGGTGATCAAGTAGCGAAAGCAGTTATTAGCCAGTTTCGACCTGGTTTGGAAAACACGGTGATTCGGCGTTTTCCTCATATTCAGTCAGAGGAGCTCATCCGAAAAATTGTTTGCCTTGCAGCGAAACAGCAGGCATTTATTGTGTACACGCTTGTTCGACAGGAGATGCGATCGTTATTACATGAACTGTGTGAACAAGAAAAAGTATATGCAATCGATATTTTAGGACCTGCTTTAAAAACAATGGCAACATTTATGGAAGAGATCCCATTAGAAGCACCAGGAATCGTTCATAAGCTAGATGATGATTACTTTAAAAAAATTGAGGCTATTGAGTTTGCAGTAAAATATGATGATGGAAGAGATCCACGTGGTCTATTGCAGGCTGATATTGTACTTGTTGGTGTTTCACGTACCTCTAAAACACCATTATCACAATACTTAGCACATAAACGCTATAAGGTGGCGAATGTCCCTTTAGTACCAGAAGTGGAGCCACCTGAAGAACTATTTAAGATTGATCCAAAAAAATGTTTTGGTTTAATTATTTCTCCTGATAAATTAAACTCAATTAGAAAAGAAAGATTAATGACTCTTGGATTGAATGATGATGCTATCTACGCGCAACATAAGCGTATATTAGAAGAAATTCAGCATTTTGAAAAAATTGTCGGTAAAATTGGTTGTAAAGTTATTGATGTGACAAATAAGGCTGTAGAAGAAACAGCAAATGTCATTATAGAGCATATCTCGACCTGTAAATAAGAAACGAATTTCGATAAACCACCTCGGTTGTAAGAGGCGGTTTTTTTGAGTAGGTTTTGAAAATAGTATAGATAAAAACTAATTTTTGTTTTATAATAATAAAATTGTGGTAAAAATATTTCTAAAGAGAAAAATCCTATTTTTTTGTCGAGAAATAAAGGATTTTTAAATCGGATAGCGAATTGTGTTTTAGAACGTAATTTAAAGATGGTGATGATTTGGCAGGGAAAATTCCAGAAGAAGTGATTGAACAGATTCGTACACAATCGGATATTGTTGATGTCATAAGCGAATATATGCAGCTTACAAAGCGTGGACGTAATTGGTTTGGTCTCTGTCCATTTCATGGAGAGCAAACGCCATCTTTTTCTGTGTCAACAGACAAACAAATTTTTCATTGCTTTGGTTGTGGTGCAGGTGGTAACGCTATTACTTTTGTCATGGATATAGAAGGTGTTTCTTTTCCTGACGCAGTTGTGAAACTTGGTGAACGTGTTGGCATAGAATTAGATGTTGGGCCTAGTTTACCTGAAGTAACGAAAAAGGTATCTAAAGCAGAAGAAAGGATGAAAGAAGCACACGCTTTTGCAGCAGATTTTTTTCATCATTTACTGTTAAATACGGAAGATGGTGAAGAACCTTTAAATTATTTGCTAGAAAGAGGATTTACAAGGGAACTTATAGAATCTAATAGCATTGGATGGTCTCTTCCAAGCTTTGATGCATTAACAATATTGCTTGAAAGAAAAGGTTATAACTTACAAGAAATCGCAGAAAGTGGTTTAATCATCAAGCGCGAAGGGGAAGAACGCTATTTTGACCGTTTTAGAGGGCGTATTATGTTTCCTATTCGTGATGAGAACGGTAAGATTATTGCATTCTCAGGACGAATCCTTTCTTCAACTGGTGAAGAGGCAAAATATTTAAATAGTCCAGAATCACCAATATTTCAAAAGAGTGAAGTGCTATATAACCTAGATAAAGCACGAACCTCAATTAGAAAAAATCGTCAAGTAGTATTGATGGAAGGTTTTATGGATGTTTTAGCAGCAACTTCTGTTGGTGTAACGAATGCCGTAGCAACAATGGGTACTTCGCTTACGAATCAGCATATCACGAAGCTAAAGCGCTTAGTAGAGCAGATTACGATTTGCTACGACGGTGATAATGCTGGTTTTGATGCGGCAAAAAGAGCGGCACAATTACTTCAAACAGAACGTATGAAAGTCAATATTGCGGTGTTACCAGATAAGCTAGATCCTGATGAATACATTCGTAGTTTAGGTGGACAAGCATTTAAAGAACAAATTTTGGAAAACCCTCATGCGTATATTGCTTTTATGATGATGCATGCTAGACGAAATAAGAACTTTCAGTTTGAAAATGATACGCTTCAATATATTCAAGAGGTTCTTGAACAACTGGTGGGCAGATCGTCACCGGTTGAACGAGATTTGTATATAAGACAGCTATCGAATGAAACCAATATCTCGGAAGAAGCGATTTATGCTCAATTCCGAAAGCTAGAGGCAAATCAGGTGCGTTCTGCAAAAGTAGAAATGCCTGTTCAGACGCCTTCGATGCCGGTCACTCAACAACATAAGCCTATGGACGCAGCTGAACGTGCCGAACGTTTATTACTGGCTCATATGCTTCATAATATAGATGTAGTGGACAGGGTATTACGTAGTGAGCAAAAAGAGCCGTTTGTACGAGATGCCTATATGGCAGTTTTTGTTCGCTTAGTAGGATTTTATGAGGAATATGGTCATCCTGATTATCAGCGTTTTGTTGAGGTATTAGATGACTCGGAATTACGAAAGATTGTTATGGAAGCGGCTTTAGCAGAGCGGGATCCCGACCAAGCAGAGGCGGAGGTCACAGACTCAATACGACAGCTGCAAAAATATAGAATTGAGCAAGAAATTCAACAAAAGATGCATGAGTCAAAGGAAGCGGAGAAGATGCATGAGTATGCGCGTGCACTTGAAATCGCCCAACAGATTATTCATTTAAGAAAATCGTTATCGGCGATTTAACCCGATTCGGTTGTTTAGAAGGAGGAAGGTTTATGGCGGACAAGTCAGAACGTTCAAAAGAGGTAGAAGTTGAAATTACATTAGATGAAGCAAAAAAAATACTACAAGAAAAAGCAAAAACAGAAGGTGAAATTTCGATGAAAGAAATTTCAGAGAAATTAGCGCCTTATGAATTGGAGAATGAAGAGATTTTCCACTTTGCTGAGGATCTTGAAAAGAATAAAGACATTCAAATCATCGGAAAAGAAGAATTTGAAGAAGAGAGCTTAATGAAAGAAGAAGCAAGCGAAGAGACGTTCGATTTAAATGATTTGAGTGTACCACCAGGTGTAAAAATAAATGACCCTGTACGCATGTATTTAAAAGAAATTGGTCGAGTTGATTTGCTTTCTGCCAACCAAGAAATCGCATTAGCGGAACGTATTGAGCAAGGTGACGAGGAAGCTCGTAAACGTCTAGCAGAAGCAAATTTACGTCTTGTTGTATCGATTGCGAAGCGATATGTTGGTCGTGGGATGCTATTCCTTGATTTAATTCAAGAGGGGAATATGGGGCTTATCAAGGCTGTTGAGAAATTTGACTACCGTAAAGGCTTTAAATTTTCCACTTATGCAACATGGTGGATTCGCCAAGCAATTACACGTGCAATTGCGGACCAAGCACGTACAATCCGTATTCCGGTGCATATGGTAGAAACCATTAATAAATTAATTCGTGTACAGCGCCAATTATTACAGGACTTAGGCCGCGAGCCATCTCCAGAAGAAATTGGAGAAGAAATGGATTTAACACCAGAAAAAGTACGTGAAATTTTAAAAATTGCACAAGAACCAGTATCTCTTGAAACACCAATTGGAGAAGAAGATGATTCACATTTAGGAGACTTTATCGAGGATTCTGAAGCTCAATCTCCATCTGACCATGCAGCATATGAATTGTTAAAAGAACAATTAGAAGACGTGTTAGATACATTAACTGACCGTGAAGAAAATGTCCTTCGCCTACGTTTTGGTTTAGATGATGGTCGCACACGTACATTAGAAGAAGTAGGGAAAGTATTTGGTGTAACACGTGAACGTATCCGCCAAATTGAAGCGAAGGCGCTTAGAAAGCTACGCCACCCTTCTCGCAGCAAACGTTTAAAAGACTTCTTAGAATAGAATAAATCAAGTTGGGCTACCTGGATTAGTAATGACTAATCAGGTAGCCCTTTTTAGGCTTTTCTAATAGCTGTCTGAACATAAAAGAGGAGAAGTGAATACCCGCGATTGTGGGGAGAATATCCGCGCCCGGGGGAAATACCCGCGATTGGGGAGAGAATATCCGCGGAAGAGGAGCAAATACCCGCGCCCCGAGAGAATACCCCGGAAGAGAAATGACTAATTACTTACATCAACTTTAATAAATATAGTTTCGAAAATACTTCTATAGAGTAATTAGAATGAGACAATTTTGCTATTTTTGCTACTTTATACAGATGTTTTTTTGAAGATTTTGAGATAAAATTGTAATAACAACCATTATCAAGCAATGTTTGGAGTAACTACTATGACAAATCCTCGAAAAAAAATAATCTTAAATGAGATATTGTTTTGGAAGCAGAATAAGCTATTACCAGAGCACTACTGTGATTTTTTAGCGACTCTTTACGCAGAAGGAGCTGATCTTGAAGAGTTGAACCCAGTGCATCATAAGCAAGCTATATTACCTTCTGAAAAGAGAAAGTTGGTATTTTTAATTGTAGGTATATGTATCGCTATGATTGCTCTTCTGTTTATGTATTTTACAATAACCTCTTTAATGTTAATTTTAACGGTAATCGTTGGAATAGCCGCACTAACATTATTTTTTACAGCGTTTCGAGTGGCACGGAGAAATGATTTATTAGCGCCTATTTTTCATTTATTAGCTGCGGTTTTATTGTTCAGTATGACTATTCGAATTTACACTACATATTTTAATGGAGATAATATTGCATTGTTTTGCTTGATTGCAACAAATTGTGGGGTTTGGCTTTGGTCAGGTATAAAAATGAAGTTATTTTATTTCACGGTCTCAGGTGTTCTAGGATTACTAGCACTGATTGGCTACTATATCATAAACTTATCTTAAGAACTCATTTTGTCTATCAGGAATCTGTTTGCTTTCAAATAGCTTACAGATTCTTTTTTGTATCAACAATATTTGTTTTCGGCAAAAGTAGTATGTTTTTTTGGGGGAAACTATTCACAGAATAAGCTTTTGAAAATACAGATTTAAGATATTAGGATAACTTATTTAGCTAATTAATTGTTTGCAAATAGGGTTATAAGAAATTTTTGATTTTCATGGTATACGAAAGCGTAAAGAATGGAAAGATAACTGCGTGTGAAAAGCTAGTTTCAAATTGCTAAAAGGTAATAGATAGTCCAAATATTGGAGAAAACAAGACATATTTTATCCAATAGATACAGAAATGTCGAAATTGTTACAAACAAAGGAAAACTTAGCGAATAGGGCTTTTCGTTTCATGGTTAATGAAGTACAATATTAGGTGTTGACTGATTCTATATTATAATAGAAGTAGATTTACAATGAGGAGGGAAAACATATGAAAAACAATCCAGTCGTTCCTTACATCTTAATTCTGGCATTTGGTATTGGTCTTATTTTCTTCATGTCTTTAACAGGTGCAGAGAACAAAAAAGAAATTGCTGCTGAAAAAGAAGGCGGTGGCGAAAAGACAGAAGCTACTGATGACGGTTCAGCTTTAGTACAATCTTGTATTGGCTGTCACGCTGCTGACTTAACTGGTGCTGTGGGTCCAAACCTACATGAAGTAGATGAGGCTCGTATCGTAGACGTTTTAACGAACGGTATCGAAGGTACACCAATGACACCTGGAATGAAAAACGAAGCGGAAGCAAAAGCAATCGCTGAATACATTTCAACTCTAAAATAATTTAACTTCTTTCATCGGATGTCTAAACATCCGATGAAAGAAGTAAAAGCCTCCGGCGGATGTCATGGAATCGGTTTTGTGCAAGCACAAAACCGATTCCAGACGCAATTATGCTGAGGCATAATTGATAAAAGTAGCTGTACTGAAAGCGTTTAATCGTTATTGGTACAGCTATAATTTATTTATCTTCATTATTTAATGGAAAATGGAGTTGCTCAAAATTTGAGGCAACTCCATTTGTTTTTTTTCACGACATCATACATACTAATAATGGACTCTATATAAGGTAGGCGGTAAAAAAATGAACGCACAAAAATTATCAAAGCGATTAGAAACAGTAGCAAAATTTGTTCCCTCAGGTGCAGTTGTAGCTGATATTGGCAGTGACCATGCATATTTACCATGCTACTTAATTCATAAAGGCATTGCTTCTTATGCGATAGCAGGGGAAGTTGTGAAAGGACCTTTTGAATCAGCAGTTGGACAAGTGAAAAAAGAAGGTTTAACAGAAAAAATTACGGTACGACTTGCAAGTGGTTTAGCGGCAGTAGAAGCAGATGATCACGTAGATACGGTTACGATTGCGGGGATGGGTGGACCTCTTATTGTATCAATTTTAGAAAAGCATCCAGAAAAACTGCAAGGGGTAACACGACTTGTTTTACAACCGAATATTCATGCTAAAGTGATTCGTGAGTGGGCTTTAGCACATAATTGGGCTATTCTCGACGAAGAGATATTAGAGGAAGATGAAAAAATTTACGAAATTCTTGTATTACAAAGAGGTCCAATGGCGTTAACGGAATCAGAAATTTTATTTGGACCAAAATTAATGCAGCGAAAATCACCAGCATTTATTGAAAAATGGTTACGTGAAAAAGAAAATTGGCAACGTGTGTTAAAGTCCATTGAAGTTGCAGATCAAACACCTGAAATTGAAGAAAAACGTGCTGAGTTAGGAGCACTACTCGATTTAGTGGAAGGGGTTTTGTGAGATGAAGACAGTAAACGGTCAGGAAATTATCCAATTATTCGAATCATGGTCACCTAAAAAGCTTGCCTGTATGGAAAATGATCCAATTGGGCTTGCTATTGGCACATTAAACAAGCCTGTAAGTAAAGTATTAGTCACATTAGATGTTAATGAAGCGGTAGCAGAAGAGGCAATACAGCAAGGCTGCGAGCTAATAATCGCACATCATCCACCAATCTTCAGACGTTTAGCGAATATTCGTACTGATAATCCAGCTGGACGTTTATATGAAAAGCTTATAAAAAATGATATTGCCGTTTATGCAGCGCATACAAATTTAGATGTGGCTGAAGGTGGTGTCAACGATTTACTGGCTGATGCTCTACAGCTTGAAAATCGTTCTATTTTAGAAGAAACATATGCGGAAAATATGTTGAAGTTGGCTGTTTTTATACCAACTGCAAATGCCAATGATCTACGTGAGGCATTAGCAAAGGCAGGAGCAGGTCATATCGGCGATTACGAAGCGTGTAGCTATACTACATTGGGGGAAGGACGTTTCCGTGCACTAGCAGGTGCAAATCCACATGTAGGTTCTATTGGTGAATTACATGTTGAAGAAGAAGTGAAGGTAGAAGTGGTATTCCCGGAGTCTATTCGAAACCGTATATTAAAGGCAATGTTACTTGCACATCCATATGAAGAACCTGCCTATGATATCATTCGTCTAGATCAGCAAACAAATGTAATGGGCTTAGGACGTGTTGGTTTCTTACCACAAGAAATGACTCTTCATGAATTTACTCAATTTGTAAAGCAGCAGCTAGATGTACCTGCTGTCCGAGTAGTTGGCGATTTACAGTCGAAGGTGAAAAAAATTGCGCTTGTCGGTGGCGACGGCAATAAATATATCTATTCTGCAAAGCGTGCAGGAGCAGATGTATTTTTAACAGGAGATATGTATTTCCACACTGCACAGGACGCACAAGCAATTGGTTTACAAATCGTGGATCCGGGTCATCATGTTGAAAAAGTGATGATTGCAGGTGTAGCTGAAAAGATGGCAAAAATGTGTGAGGATAAAAAATATACGGTTGAATTTGTACAATCTACTATTCATACAGAACCGTTTTTATTCGTGTAAGAGAGGGGAATAGATGTGGCGAGTGAAAGACCTGCTGGCAATAATGCCGGTAAGTTATGGCTTATAATTGGTTTAATGATTGCTGTGTTTGGGCTAGGTATGACATTTATGACAAATAAGATAAATGCCAATAAAATTGACGCCATGACAGCGCAGTGTGAAGAAGATGGCGGAGAAGCCATTGTCTCAAAGGAAAAGAAGTTTTTATCAACAAGCTATTCATTTAAATGTAACCAGTAATAATAACAAGACTGAATTATAGTATTTAAATATAATTCAGTCTTTTTGTGTATGCATAGATTAATTTCAGAGTGTTATGATAGGTGAGTATACTTTGGAATGAAAGGGGAGTTTTGGTTTGTTTATTCGTTTTACAAAAGAACAACAGGAAACGATCATAGCTGATATTCAACGATTTTTTTATAATAATCGAGATGAGGATATTACAGAATTTGAAGCAGAGCGAGTATTGGACTTTATCAAGGAAAATATAGCTCCACATATTTATAATGTAGCTATTTCGGATGCAAAGTATGTTGTAGAAAGACAATATGCATCGATTGAAGATGAGCTTGCAGCATTAGAAAGACCAATTAAGATAAAATAATTTAACTTCTTTCGCAGAAGTCTTCCACCTCAATAGGTGGTGAGATGAATGCGAATTTAGTTAAAGCCTCTGGCCGATTCCGGACACAATTATACCGAGGCATAATTGATTCGGAATCAAACAATTGGCAATTTTCGTAAATATATGATATTTTTATTTTGAATTGAAGATAATTTGATTCAAAGTAAAAAGTGGTTAAATTAACCACCTGTGCATTGAATAAAGGGATGGATTCCTGTACAACATGGCTAGGAGAACCGTTTTTAAATTCAAATGAATGATTCGGTCACAATTTGAGGGATGAATGAAGGAGGAGTAGTATGTTGAAAATTGGGATTATTTTAGGTAGTACACGTGAAGGTCGTGTAAGTCCACAAGTTGGAGAATGGGTACAGGGAGTAGCTGAAAAACGCGGTGATGCAGTATATGAAATAATTGATATCGCTGATTTTAAATTACCATTTCTAGGGGAGCCAGGAGGAGATACTTCAGGAGTAGCTGCTTGGTCAGAAAAAGTCGCTGCCTGTGATGGTTTTGTATTTATCACTGCAGAATATAATCATTCCATTACGGGTGCATTAAAAAATGCGTTAGATTATTTACGAAACGAATGGAATAATAAAGCAGCAGGTATTGTTTCTTACGGTTCTGTTGGTGGGGCAAGAGCAGCTGAACATTTACGTGGTATTCTTGGTGAATTATTAGTAGCAGATGTTCGCGTACATCCTGCTTTATCCTTATTTACAGACTTCGAAAACGGCACGATTAAACCAAAGGATGTACAAATAGATTCAGTAAATCAAATGTTAGATCAACTTATTCCTTGGTCAACAGCATTAAAAACAATTCGATAATATCCTTAAGCAGTATGTACAGTAACAAGTACATATTGCTTTTTTTATGCGGAAACACATAAAAATCGAACATTACCCTCTTTCACTTTTAAAAGGAAAAAGTTTAGAATCCTTAGGTTTTTTTACGTGCCCTGCATCCGCTTTCAAAGCTTAGAAATTTATGAAACTTTTTAGCAGGAAATACGTATCCATTAATGTAAGTAAATCGGATATTATAGAAGAATTGGAGTGTAAAGTGTGACACAAAAACAAACTAAGAATGAATTTTGGGCATGGTTTAAAGCGATTGGACTAGCAATCATTTTTACAATGGGCGTACGTTATTTTATTTTATCTCCTGTAGCTGTAAAAGGTGCTTCAATGGAGCCAACTTTTGAAAATGGAGATAAAGTAATTGTTAATAAAGTGGGACCACGAATTTCAAATTATGACCGCTTCGATATTATTGTTTTTGAGGCAAAAGATGATGAGAATTTTATCAAAAGAATCATTGGTTTACCAGGTGATCATATAGCCTATAAAGATGATGTTTTATATATAAACGGAAAGGTTTATGATGAGCCCTATTTAAGTGAATATAAAGAAGCATTACATGATAAAGGTGATTTTACTTATGATTTCACCCTTGAGGAACAATTAGGTGAAATGACTGTACCAGAGGGGCATTTTTTCGTTCTTGGAGATAATCGTCGTAGAAGCATAGATAGCCGAAAGCCGGAAGTAGGGTTTGTCTCGCAGGATCAAATTTTAGGAACGGCAGACTTTGTATTGTGGCCATTTGAAAGACTTGGTAGTACACGCTAGTTGAAGTAGACTTTAAGTACAAAGGGGAAGGAAAAGCATATGAAAATTGTTACTGTTCATCATTATGATGCGTTTAGCACGATACCAAATAAGGGGAACCCAGCAGGTGTCGTAGTAGAGGGAGATCAATATAGTGAAATAGAAATGCAGGATATTGCAGAGCAAGTTGGCTTCAATGAAACAGCCTTTGCGCAAAAATCGGATAAAGCAGATTTACGTATACGTTATTTCACGCCAGGGCATGAGGTGAATTTATGTGGACATGCTACGATGGCGACGCTATATGCACTAAAAACAAAAGGATTACTAGAAGATAAGTCACAACTAACTATTGAGACGAAAGCAGGAATTCTTCCAATTGAGATAAAAGAACAACAAGCAGGACAAATTTACATTACCATGCAACATGCAACGCCTCAGTTTGAAGCCTTTAACGGTTCAAAATCTAAACTTGCTCAATCAATTGGACTATTAGAGGAAGCGATACATCCTGAATTACCGATAGTTTATGGAAGCACAGGAATTTGGACATTGCTAATCCCTATTAAAAATTTATCATACTTTGAAAAAATGACGCCGCAATCTGCAGATTTTCCAGCCATCCTAGAAGAAATGCCAAAAGCATCCTTACATCCTTTTTGTTTAGAGGCAATTGATAAGAATGCTGATATGCACGCAAGGCATTTTTCATCTCCATACTCTGGAACAATTGAAGATATTGCTACAGGTACTGCCTCAGGTGTTATGGGAGCTTATTTTGCAGAGTATATTGATCGACAAGCACAATTGCCAAAAACGCTAATCGTTGAACAAGGTCAGGAACTTGGGAAAGAGGGTCGTGTGCATGTTCATGTAAAAAATGATGAGGGGAAATTAAATATTTCAATTACAGGAACTGCTGTGCATGTGAAGGAACTAAAGGTGCAAATATAAAAAGAAGCCGCTTATAGTATTTTTTAACTAGGAAGCGGCCTCTTTTTAAAATGCCATTCATTCCATTAATGTTTAATTTCTTCAATAACTTTTTCTTTTAAATCTGCATCCATAGATGAAAGCTTAACGTTATTTGTAAGACGTTCTTTTAATTCTCGATCTGTCATAATACCACGTTCTTCTAAAATTTGAACAAGTAAATCTAACGTCATTAAATTTTTAATATCTGCTGCTTTTGTATCCATTTTAAACGCCTCCAAAGTATAGTATTTCTACCTCTTTAGTGTACTCCTTTTTTATAAGAACGGCGTATAATGGTCAAAACAAAGCAAATATATTTCGTGTCCCGGAATATATTGAATGATTCTAGCAGTAGTGTAGTGGAAGACAAGTAATAGCTAGAAATTAGCGACAAATACTGGTAAATGCAATAAAGTAATTAATAATTTCTATATCAAAAAACTCCTAACAATAGGAGTTTATTTTTTAATTATCTATTTAAACCGGTGTGTATTTATGTTAATTAGGAGCTTACTCTCCGTTGATAGAACTTTGATTTCCGCAGCTAAAGCGGTCCGCATCGCCGCTAAAACTGCTTATTCCGCCGCTAAAACTGATTTTTCCGCCGCTAAAGCCGACCACTTCGCCGGAACGGAAATCAACCCCACTCTATGATGATGAGCCTACTAATTACTCATTGAAAATAATGCCTGATACAAAGTTGCTAGCAAAGCAACAAAAAGCGTATCATCGGAGTTAAAGAGCTTAAAAGATACACCAGTACGCACGAGTTCAGTTTCGATATTACTTGCACTTGCTATTTTTTCATCATTGCAATATAAATAGGCAGTAGATGTAAAATCTTGTTCAAAGCGAAACGCGAGTCCATCCATTGTAAAAGAGTAGGAGGATTCAAGTAATTGAACCGTCTTTCGTTGTATTGGTAAAATGGATCCATCTGGCATAATAAGCTGATGGCTGACACCCTTTGTTAATAGTGTAGATTGCACCTGAAAAAGTGGTGCACCTAAAGTAGAACGTGTTTCATAGCGATGTGGTAATGATTGCTGTGCAGCAACTAGCATAACAGCGTTCAATACTTTTCCAACAGATGAACGCTCAACTTTTTGCAGCAAACAAACTGTCTCATTTTGTCCATTCACAATAGGAATATTTGAAAAGCTTTCGAATGCTTTTGGGTAGGTAAGAGTAAATGTAGTCATATATAAACCTCCAATTTACTTACTATACGGGTAAGTGGTACATGAGGTTTCATATTGAAAAGGGAAAATAAAAGGCTGACCGATCATGTGAAGATTTCACTTTCGGACAGCCTTTCATTTTATTATTTGATGATCGCTTCTCCTGCAAGAGCACGTTTTTCCTGCTCTGGATCGAATTCTTTTTCCATTTTTGAAACGACAACTGTTGCGACACCATTACCAATTAAGTTTGTAACGGCGCGAGCCTCTGACATAAATCGGTCGACACCAATTAAAAGTGCGATTCCCTCTACTGGAATCATAGGGAATGCCGCTAGTGTTGCCGCGAGCGTAATAAAGCCTGAGCCTGTAACACCTGCAGCTCCTTTGGATGTCAGCATTAGAACAGCAAGTAATGTAATTTGATGCCAAATATCTAAATCAACCCCATAAGCTTGTGCGATAAAAATAGCTGCCATGGATAAGTAAATAGACGTACCATCTAAGTTAAAGGAGTATCCTGTAGGGACTACAAGACCAACCACCTGTTTAGAGCAACCATAGTTTTCTAATTTGCGCATCATCGAAGGGAGTGCAGATTCTGATGATGAAGTCCCAATCACAATAAAAATTTCATCTTTAATATATTTAATGAACTTAAAGATATTGAACCCAAAGTAACGTGCAATTAGGCCAAGGATGACTGCGATAAAAATAAACATCGTAACATAAACGGATAGCATTAAAAATCCTAAGTTTCCGAGTGATTTAAGACCGAAATTTCCGATAGTGTAGCTCATAGCACCAAATGCACCAATCGGGGAAACCTTCATGACGATATTAACAATTTTAAAGAATATTTCCGCTACTTGTTCGAAAAATGTAATAACTGGTTTAGCTGGTTCACCAATAGCAGCAGCAGCTATTCCAAATAACACAGCTGAGAATAAAACGGGTAATAACTCTCCGTTTGCAAGTGCTCCTACAACATTTTCAGGAATGATATTCATGATAAATGCGCCAAAACCATGCTCTGTTTCAGCAGCAGCCTGTGTATATTGAGAAACATCTGCACCGTTTGCAGCCTCTGTATTAAAGCCTTTACCTGGCTGTACAATATTGACAACGATTAAGCCAATCGCTAGTGCGAAAGTAGAGACGATTTCAAAATAAAGTAATGCCTTCCCGCCAATTTTACCAACTTTTTTTACATCGCCCATACTACCAATGCCAATAACAACCGTTAAGAAGATGATAGGAGCTATTAACATTTTAATTAATTTAATAAAAATATCAGCTAATATTTTTAACTTCGCCCCGAACTCAGGGAACAAAGCACCGACAATGATACCTAGTACAATAGCAATCAGTACTTGTACAGTTAAGTTTTTAAAATTTATACGCATAAAGTTCTCCCCTTACACTATTAATGAAAATTTTGTGAACGCTTTCATGTCGTTATCATAGCTGAAATTTTCCGAAAATAGTTTTTATGACCGTAATGTTTCTATTGTTCATTTTGGTCATTTTTAGTGGAAGGATGAATAAACGTAGTGATAGCAAGGGTTTGAACTGTTTTATAGTAGTTTTGTAATTTTGAAATCTATTATAATACAAAAAGAAAATCCCCACTTAATGTGAGGATTTATCATAAATGAACAAAAATACGGCTCATCACCAAAAATTGTGGATGACATTTTTTAAGACCCCTGGAAAGCGCCCAGTCGGAACGGAAATCAACCACACGTTATGGTGTTGCCCCCAAAATACTTACTGGGAAACAATTTCTTCAATTTCCGATAAAACATCATTATTTTGTACATTGTTTCTATAAAAATCATAGACAGGTGCTAGCTTTTCTTTAAAGCGTTGGCGTTCCTGATCACTCATCGTATAAATTTCAAAGTTATCTTGTTGCGCTAGTTTTTGCAAATCTTTTTCATTCATTTGTACAGCTTGCTCAAACTGCCAGTCTGTTGTTTCTTTCATAGCGGCCATAATTTGCTTTTGAATTTTTGGAGGTAAGGAATTCCAAAAATTCTCGTTAATTAAAACAGCGTATCCTAAAATCCCATGCTTTGTTAATGTCATATGCTTCTGTACTTTATAAAAACCTTTAGAATAAATATTTGATGCAGTGTTTTCCTGCGCATCAATGGCGTGCGATTCTAAATCAGTAAAAACCTCGCTAAAGGAAATCGGGATGGGTGTAGCTCCAACAGCCTCGAATTGCTTTTCAAGTGTTTTACTTGGCATTGTCCGGACACGCAAGTTTTTTAAATCCTCGAATGTATGAATAGGGTGATCGACAGAGGTTAAATGTTTAAAGCCATTATGCCAAAAGCCCAGACCCTTTATTTTAAAAGGCTCAAGCTCACTTAACAATTGTTCACCAATCGATCCAGTAAGAACCTCATGAACTTCATCATCCGTATTAAAAAGGTAGGGTAGATCAAGAACCTGCCAATTTGGTAGATAGGATGTCATCTTTGAAAAAGTAGGGATAATCATTTCTACTTCTCCATTTTGCAAAGCCTGAAACTCATTTTCATCATTAAACAAGGAGGAGTTCGGGTAGACGTGTACCTTCACTTCGCCATTTGTTTTTTCCTCCACAAGCTCAGCGAATTTGCTTGCGGCCTGTCCTTTTGGCGTATTTTCAGCTACAACGTGACTTAAATGAATTGTAATTTGTGTGTCCAAGCCTTTTTGCTCATCATCATAGGGAAGAGGCTTTGCAAATAGTAAACCTTGTTGAACGCCTATTGCGATTGTTAACAGTAAAACGGTTACGATTGTTCCAATAATAAATTTTTTCATCTATTACACCCAATTAATTCGTATTTTCTGATGTTTTTGTTATTCTAACATATGGAGTACGCTAAAATATAGTAAGAGGGAGGCGAACATCTTGAAATTTCAAAAATTATCGATGAAGAGAAAAATCATGTCATTGACTTTTTTTATTCTCATGCTCTCCTTTAGTATAGGTGGTACATTTTTGCTAGGGTTTGTCATGAATGAGCAGAAGGATAAGCTCGAAAATCAGGCTTTGCTTGTGGCAAAAACCGTATCACAGCTTCCTGAACTTAAAACCTACATTTCAAATAATAATGATTTTAACGAGGCTACTCAACACATTAATCCTGTAGTGGAAGAAATACGTGATATAAATGGTGCACAGTATATTGTTGTACTTGATATGCAAAGGCGCAAGTACTCACATCCAAATACAAAAGAGATTGGTCAAGTCTCGCAGTCAGCAGATCTAAACGCGGCGTTTGCTGAGCATTATTATACATCCGTTGCACATGGCGAACATGGAGATATGGTACGAGCATTCGTTCCGGTCATGAGTAATGAAGGAAAGCAAATAGGTGTAGTAGTAGTAGGTTATAGTGTTTTAACTGTTGCGGAGTTATTACAATCTATCCAAACAGAACTCATTATTACAATTTTAGTATCACTTCTCTTTAGTGCATGGGGTGCTCATACTTTGGGGCTGCATATGAAAAAGCAAATGTTTGGGCTAGAGCCCCATGAAATTGCTAAAATGTATGTAGAACGAACAGAAACCTTTAACGCGATGCATGAAGGGATTATTGCAATTGATAATAAATTGACAATCACTATATTTAATGAAAAAGCATGTGAAATATTAGATGTTCACAAACAACCGTCAACATTAATAGGGAAGAAAATCTTTGACGTGTTACCTGATACACGATTACCTGAGATTTTGGAGCTAGATCAACCTATTTTCAATCGTGAGCTCTATATTAATGGACACAGTATTATGAGTAATCGTATTCCTATACAAGTAAACGGAAAAACGGTTGGAGCTGTGGCAATGTTTAAGGATCGTACAGAAGTGAAAAAGCTTGCAGAGGAATTAACGGGTGTTAAGGCATTTGTACAGGCATTACGTGTTCAAACACATGAACATAAAAATAAATTGCATACTATTGCTGGTCTTTTACAGCTTGGACATCATGAACAAGCACTTTCTTATTTAACACAAGTAAAGGAAGAACATGATGAAATTACAAATTTTTTAAATGAACGGATTAAAAATGAGAATATTTCAGGGCTATTACTTAGTAAAATTTCCTATGCAAAAGAACAGGGAATTCGCTTGGAGATTGATCGGGAAAGTCGTTTGACAATTTTTCCAAAAAATTTAGATCATCATGATTTCGTCATTTTATTTGGTAACTTAATAGAAAATGCTTTTGATGCATTGAGGGATGTACAAATGGACGAAAAAATGATCCATGTCTCTGTTGATGAGGATGAGGATGTACTGGCAATCTTAGTAACAGATAATGGTATAGGTATGTCAGATGAAGTAAAGGCACATATTTTTGATAATGGCTATTCAACAAAAGAGAAAAAGGGTCGAGGTATTGGACTTTATTTAATAAATGAAATTGTGCAAAAAGGGCAAGGTGAAGTAGAGGTCATAAGTGAACCAAATAAGGGAACAAGCTTTTTAATAACTTTTTACCATACTTAATAGTCGTAGTTGATTTTGAAGTAGAAGCGAGAAATTCTATAGGAACAGTGTGACACGCTCCTTTAGTTTGCTTCCTTAGGTGAAATTTACACATATAGAGATAGAACAGAGTGTATGGAGGACTGACAGTGACACAGATGAGGGTTTTATTAATAGAGGATGATCCGATGGTACGAGAAGTTAATCGTCAATTTATTGAAAAGATAGCTGGATTCGAAGTAATTGGACAAGCTTCAAATGGAGTTGAGGGGATTGCGCAAATCCATAAACTTAAACCAGAACTAGTATTTATGGATATTTTCATGCCAGAGCAGGATGGAGTAACAAGCTTACGAAAAATTCGCGAACTCAAATTACCAGTAGATGTCATTACGGTAACTGCTGCTAATGATATGGAAACGGTAAAACAGGTCCTGCATCTTGGCGTCTTTGATTATATTATGAAGCCTTTTTCATTTGAACGAGTGCAAGGAACACTTGAAAATTATTTGCGCTTTAAAAAGCAAATGCAAACAGAGCGTGAGCTAACGCAAGGGGAGCTTGATCAGTTATTCCATTATCATGGTGGGCATAATGAGGTTCAGCAATCGAATGTCTTACGGTCAGAAAAAAGTTTACCTAAGGGCTTTAATCGTGCCACACTTGAGAAAGTTGTGCATTATTTGCAATCTGTAGAAGGAGCATCGGCGGAAGAAGTTGCGAGTGGTGTTGGCATTGCGCGCGTAACAGCAAGGCGATACTTAGATTATTTAGAGAAACAAGAGGAAATTACGATGGATGTGCATTATGGTGGTATCGGCCGTCCAGTCAATTATTATTTTAGTAAATAACGAAAAATCCTGATTGTCAAATAGGCAATCAGGATTTTTTTTATGTTAGTAAGGCATAATTTTTTCGACAGGCTTCGGTGTTTTAATTTTAGGTAAAATTTTGTCTAATGTAACGGTACGTTTAATAATATGTGTTGATTCATCATTTTCATCAAATTGCTCGAGGAATGAAATAACCTCTTTTACAATAGGCGTTGGTGTTGAAGCACCTGCAGTGACAGCAACGGAATTAATTCCTTTTAACCATTCAATTTTCAGCTCGGAAACGTCTGCGATTCGATAGGATGGTGTTCCTGCTATCTCAACAGACACTTGCGTTAAACGATTCGAGTTATTGGATTTAGGGTCACCTACAACAATAAGTAATTCGGCTTCCCCAGCTTGCTGAGCAACTGCCTCTTGACGTACCTGAGTTGCCAAACAAATCTCTTTATGCACTTCAATATGTGGGAATTTCTCTTCTAAACTATCCATTAAATGAGCGACATCCCATTGACTCATCGTCGTTTGATTCGTTACTAGTAATTTATCATTTGTTAAATTTAATGCATCAATATCAGTAGATGATTGCACTAAATGCACGTGATCTGGTGCAACCCCAATTGCTCCCTCTGGCTCGGGATGGCCTTTTTTACCGATATAAATAATATCATAGCCATCTGCTGATTTTTCACGAATTAAATCGTGTGTAACTGTAACGTCAGGACATGTAGCATCAATGGATACTAAGCCTTTGCGCTTCGCAATTTCACGAATTTCAGGTGAAACACCATGCGCTGTGAAAATAACAGTGCCAGTTTCAACCTGTTGAATAATTTCTAAACGATTATCACCATCTAATGTGATGATGCCATCCTCTTCAAAGGCATCTGTGACATGTTTATTATGCACAATCATACCTAAAATGTAGATAGGTCTTGGTAATGATTTATCGAGTGCGGCGTTTCGAGCGATGACCATCGCATCAACAACACCGTAGCAATAGCCACGTGGATTAATTTTTAATACTTGCATGGTTGTGACTCCTTTCAAGCTTACCTATCTACATTATAACGGACAGGGACGGCGAATACAAAGAAACGTTCATCTACATAGGTGGCTGAAAAATACGCGGCTTGGATGGAAGTGGGTCAGGAGGGGTAAATGATGCATTCTGCCGCGACGCACTTCGACTTATAGTAGAACCTGCTCCATTGCTTGCCGCAGCCTCCGTTGTTCCAGCCCCTGCTTTAGTTCCTACAGAAGGTAGACCTTGAAATCCTTTATACAATTTTAAAAGTGACGGGATATTTTTTACCATTGGCATTGCTTGCTGAATGTAAGGCGTATATGTTTTAGCAGTGTTGAATATGTTATTCGCATTTTGTAAAAATGAACCGATTTTTGAAGCATCCTGCACTGGTGGCATTGGCATTTGTCCCCCGAATGTACCTATCCCACTAGACATTGGAAAGCCACCTGGAATTCGTGGTTGGTTCGGGAAGCCTCCAGGCGTGAAAAAGGACTGCGGTGACATTGGTGTTGGCATTTGCATAGGCATTTGCATAGGCATTTGCATGGGCATAGGCATTTGCATTTGCATTTGCATTTGCATGGGCATCCTCATGCCACCAGGATACATTGGAAACTGATAAGGTGGTCTAAATACCATAACGATCTCCTTTCTTTAACATTGATGACATACCTGATTATAAATATGATATGCAGTGGGGGATGTTAGCGTTCGACATACACAATAAATAACTAGGGTAATATTGCATGTAACCCTCTAAAAACCACGGAATTTTTACTTATTATATATGTAGTGTCAATAAGTAGAGGAAATTTTAAGTCTAAGCTAGTACGTAAGGAGCCTTCCTTATCTAAATGCTTACAAAAAAGTGAGGTAGTCGCCAAAGAAGTTAACAATTTGGAACTACCTCACTGTATTATTTTTGAGTAAAATCTTTCAATTTAGAAGGAGGTGCACAAGTGTTAGTAGAACAACTCTTCTGTAATGAGCAAGCGGCGCATTTACCTTTCTTCTGCTTCTTAATGCTCTTATATAAGGTAATACCAGCATAGCCAAATATAATACTACCGATCAAGATATTAACCAATAAAGTCATTCTTACCACCTCACATCAATAAATTCCCAATACCATAAATGATAAGTGCAATAATATAAGCTACAACAAATGGATAAAGTGTTGCAAATAAAGTCCATTTTACAGACTGTGTTTCCCTTTTTATTGCACCGACTGTTGCTAAACAAGGCATATAAAGTAAAACAAAGGCCAAGAATGTATAGGCACTTAAAGCGGTAAAATGAGTTGTCATTGTAGAGGATAAGACACCCTCACTCACGCCATAAATAATTGCCATTGTCGAAACAATTACTTCTTTCGCCAGGAATCCAGCAATAAGGGATGCCCCAGCTTGCCACGTTCCAAATCCAAGTGGGATAAACAATACGCCAAAAGCGCCTCCGATCATGGCTAAGAAACTTTCGTCCATATTGACATTAGCGCCATGTGGTCCTAGATAAGAAAGGAGCCAAATGATAACGGAACCAGCAAAGATAATAGTACCAGCTTTACGGAAAAATCCTTTTCCTTTTTCCCAAGTGGAACGCCAAAGTGTTTTAAGCTGTGGTACATGATAGGCTGGTAATTCAACAATAAAAACTGAAGTTTCATTTTTCAAAATCGTCATAGATAAAATTTTTGTTACAATAAGCGCAATCACGATTCCCATTATATATAGGGAGAATACTACTAAAGATTGATGTTCAGTAAAGAATGCTGCTCCAAACAAAGCATACACAGGTAACCTTGCTGAACAGCTCATAAACGGAGCTACTAGAATAGTTAATAGCCTCTCTCTTGGCTGTTCAATTGTTCTTGCAGCCATTACACCAGGAACATTACATCCGAAACTTACAATCATCGGAATAAAGGCTTTGCCGTTTAAGCCGAAAAATTCCATAAGACGATCCATGACAACAGCAATCCTCGCCATATAACCTGAATCTTCTAATAGTGAAATAAAGAAAAATAGTACAAAGATTTGTGGAATGAAAACTAAGACACCGCCAACACCTGCAATGATCCCATCACATATTAAATTAATAATAAAAGGGGCGGCACCAATAGCTTTTAAGCCATTCGTAACTGTCTCTGTAAGAGTACCACTTACAAAGCCATCCAGTAAATCCGAAAGTGGGGTACCAATCCATGCAAATGTTGCTTGAAACATTAAAAACATGAGCGCTAAGAAAATAGGTACACCTAAAATCGGATGCGTTAAAATTTTATCAATTTTCTCTGACCATTGTCTTTCACTTTTCTCTTGTATGACTACTTCGCTATAGATAGTAGAAATATATAAATCTCGTTTTTTAGCAATAGCTTTATTTAATGGTTCACCTAGTTGCTTCTCTAAAGCAGTACGTATTGCTACAAGCTTTTCAAAGTATTCCTTTTCCTTCAAATAAGCATCAACAGCCTCATTTTCCATTAAAAATTGAATAGTACACCATCTTCTTTGTTCTTCAGGAATATGCTGTAATAAGGCTTCAATTTTTGAGATACCTTCTTCAATTAAATCATCATAGGTTAATGTAAAACGTTGTTGAGTACGATCGGAGTCTTGAATAGCAGCATAAATGCCTTCGACACCTTTACCAGTACGAGCGCTTATTGGAATAACAGGTACTCCTAAAAAACGCTGTAATTTTTCGACATCAATTGAAATGCCTTTCTTTTTCGCTACGTCAATCATATTTAAACAGATAAAAACAGGCTTTCTAAGTTCAAGTATATCTATCGTTAATTGCATATTTCGTTCGAAATTAGAAGCATCGATAATATTTAAAATTCCATCTACCTGATCTTCAAGTAAAAATGAAGTAACAACACTTTCATCTCTTGAAATCGGGTTCAGCGTATAGACACCAGGTAGATCAATAATTTCCTTTTGTAGTTTTTTTACTTGTCCTACTTTTTTTTCAACGGTTACACCACTCCAATTGCCAACATATTCATATGAATTTGTCAACGTATTGAATAATGATGTTTTACCGATATTTGGGTTTCCTATTAAAGCTAATCTACTCATAATTGCTCAACCTTTATATTCATTAAATCTTTTTTTCTAAGCCCGATTTTCTGCCCCTGGCATTCCAATATACATGCTCCAGAAAACCATCCTTTTTGAATCATACAAATTCGGCAGCCTTCCTTAATGCCAAAAGCATTTAAACGTTTAGATAAAAGAGAGTCAATTTGCTGAAGATCTTTCACTTTAACTATTTCACCCAATTGAACCGAATGAAGGTTCATAAGATCTACCTACTTCCTTGTGAATGATAATCATTATCAAATAATTACTATAGTATAGTATCATTTTTTATCAACTCTATC
>Ga0213826_1000386_pt1 | contig 25875 bp, 37 predicted proteins | sample MC6MC0899MG_FD_180668 | JGI IMG/M metagenome (GOLD analysis project Ga0213826, IMG submission 180668) | Enriched soil aggregate microbial communities from Iowa State University, Ames, United States - MC6-MC0899-MG | ecosystem: Environmental > Terrestrial > Soil > Unclassified | place: USA: Iowa...
GGTGAAGTTCGCGCAGCCCACCGCAGGCGAGGCCGCCGAACGCTGGGCGGACCTGCTGGTCTGCGAGCACCTCGCCCTGCAGTGCCTGCGCGACGCGGGCGTGCCCGCAGCGGCGTCCGAGATCCTGCAGACCGACACGCATACGTTCCTGGAGGTGCAGCGCTTCGACCGCACCGTCGACGTGCTCGGCCGGCGTGGCTTCGTCTCGCTGCTGGCGCTGTCCTCGGCCTTCGTCGGTGACGTGACCGTGGACTGGGGGACGGCTGCCGACGCGCTGCTGACGCAGCGCCGGGTCGATCGCGACGCGCAGGCCGTGATGGGAAGGCTGCACGCGTTCGGCCGGCTGATCGGCAACAGCGACATGCATCAGGGCAATCTGGGTTTCCATCTGGTCGATCGCGGCCCGCTGCCGTTGGCGCCCGCCTACGACATGTTGCCGATGTCACTCGCCCCCTCGCGCACGGGGGTGCTGCGTGCCGCTACGCCACTGGGCTCCATCGCGCCGGAGCGCAGCGGCGAGCTCGCGCACCTGCACTGGGCGGCGCCGCTGGCGGTGGACTACTGGCAGCGTGTGGCGGGTTCGGCGCTGCTGCGCTCGAGCGTGCTGCGTGAGCTGGCGGTGGAAAATGCGCATCGGGTCCAGGAGATGGGCCAGCGTTTCGGTTGATGTGAGGGGTGCAGTGGAAAGCGCCTACTGGCCTCCACTACACTGTGCGGCCGCAAGGGCCTATAGCTCAACGGTTAGAGCAGAGGACTCATAATCCTTTGGTTGAAGGTTCGAATCCTTCTGGGCCCACCACATTGATGTCCACTGGCGTCCCGCCAAGTCCGGAACCCCCTGGAATCGACACAGAATAGCGTGGTTCACCGTCCATCGGCGTCCGAGGGTGTCCCCTTGCATCCAAGAAAAAAGTGAGTCAGGCTGTGAGTCGTGGGCGGGAAGCTGCCCGTCAGACTCACAAACGGGTGACTCACATGCTGACCGACACCAAGCTGCGCTCGCTAAAGCCGAAGTCCGCGGTGTACCGCGTGGCCGACGCGAACGGCTTGTGCATTGAGGTGCGTCCGACCGGCACCAAGGTGTGGCGATATCGCTACCGCTACCTTGGTAAGGCCAGCATCATTACCATCGACGAATATCCTGCTACGTCGCTCCAGGCGGCACGCGCAGAGCGGGATAGGCTGCGGGCTCTGCTCCGTGGCGGGGCCAACCCCTCACAAGTTGCCAGGGCCGAGCGGGCTGCACATGGTGAGCGAGCTGCCACCACCTTTTCCGCAGTAGCACTGGAGCTGCTGGCGAAGCGCGCAAAGGAAGGTCTTACGCCCGGCTCCGTGGTTCGCGAGCGCCGATTGATCCAAAAGGATCTGGCGCCTCTGGCTGACATGACTCTGACCGAGATCACCGCCCCCATACTGCTTGCCGCACTTCGCAAGCTAGAGCAGCGCGGAGTGATCGAAACTGCACACCGCGCTCGATCTCATGCTGGCCGAGTTTTCCGATACGCCCTGGCCACGGGCAGGGCAGAGCGCAACCCGGCTCAGGACTTAGCTGGTGCCCTCGAGCAACCAAAGACGAAGCACTTTGCGAGCATGACTGAACCCTCGCAGATTGGCGCACTTCTGCGCGCGCTGTGGGGCTACCAAGGCTCGCTTGTCACGCAGGCAGCGCTCAAGCTCGCACCAATGCTGTTCGTGCGTCCCGGCGAGCTGCGCCATGCCAAATGGGCCGATATTGACCTCGATGCTGGCGAATGGCGGTATGTGACCAGCAAGACGAACACGCCTCACATCGTCCCGCTATCCGCGCAGGCCATCGAAGTGTTCCAGGACCTGCACCCGTACACCAAACGAAGCGAGTTCGTATTCCCGGGCGTGCGAAGTGTCCTCAAGCCGATGAGCGAGAACACGCTCAATGCTGCACTTAGGAACTTGGGCTTCGACGGTTCGATGATGGTTGGTCACGGCTTCCGGGCGATGGCCCGAACCGTGCTGGACGAAGTGCTGGGCTTCCGGCCGGACTACATCGAGCACCAACTTGCCCACGCGGTTAAGGATCCACTTGGGCGCGCCTACAACCGCGCTACGCATCTGCCAGAACGCAGGAAGATGATGCAGGCCTGGTCGGACTATCTGGACCGTCTGCGCGAAGAGCAGCCCAAAGTTGTCGAGTTCCGCGCTAAGCGCGCATAACCCTTTCACTGCTGACAGGAGGATTCGAAGAGGTCTACCGGCGTCATAAACAAAGCGGCCGAGATAGGGGTTGGCGCCCCTAGCCCGGCCTACCACAACCGACTATTGGAGAGTCGATCATGGATTGCAGCATTATAGATGTTGCGCCTGAACGGGCGCGTTCGGCCGCGAAGCGGCACATTTCATCAGCCCGAGGGGCGCACCGTACTACCCGCGGCTTTGCCGTCCGCCGCTGGCTCACCGCCCGCGACGATCTCAATACCTACCGCCTCTGTGGCGTGTTTTTCCTGATCGGCACGATTTTGGGTGTCTCCGATATGACCGTCATTGAACTTGTCATGGAGGTGACTTGTGCCCGTATCTGACCTTACCGAAGAAACCCCGTACGGCGCGATCCCGGTCCAGGATGACGCTCCGACCTACAAGATCTGTGCAGGCATCGACACGATGCACGCGCTGGGTGACGCAAGCCTCTACGTGAGCTTTGTCCGATCGTTCTTCCGTACCTGTATGGACAATTGCACCTCCCCGACATTTGATGAAATTGCCGTACTGGATCATCTTCTGGAAGAGGCTCAAGCACTGCGGCGCGCATCGAGGGTGGACTGATGGCCGCGCTCGCTAGCCAAGAGAGAATCACCGAGCTGAGGCAAGTCCTAAACGAAGCAGCGCAAGCCATCTGGGATATCCAGGGCATCACTCAGCTACTGCTCAGCTCAGGGGAAATGGATGCTGCCAGCTTTTCCCCCGAGGTCCGAGCCGTGGTCAGCATGGTCCACGAGAGGGCTGCCCATATGGGTAAGGGCATTGAGGTGGTCCTATGAGCCAGGCTAAGCCTCCAAGACATAAGCGGCCGGTGCGCTTTAATAGGACCCGCGCCAATCCAATGCAGCGATTGCCCTTCTATCGTCGAAGTCATGCCGGTGGCGGCGACTACTGGAGGATGCCGCCCGCCGAGGGCTATGCCATAGGTAGAGAAATCGGTACGTTGTGCGCGGGTGCATTCCTAATGGCGGTAGTCGAGTCCCTAAGGGGCGAGTTGTACCGTCATGAAGCAAACTTGGCAGAGTTTGTGGCATCTGCCATTCAGGTGAGTGGTGGTGTGCTCTCCCCATCAGAGCGAGGAATCATCGACGGGTTCTTTGGGACACGTTCGCCGTTGACTGAGATCCTGCATGCAGGCGTTCGGCAAAAATCCGATGATCTTGGATGGACCAAGGAGCAGATCGAGGCGGCATTGGCAGATGCCAGTGCGATGAGCCCGGAGGAGTACCTACTTCAGCTGGCTCCCCAGCGTAAGGAAATTGGTAAAACGGGCAGGGATGGTATTCAGTTCAAGCTCCAACCGAATTCAGAGTAAGACTACGGGTGCCATGCATCCAACAGAAGGATCGGGACATGAATAGCAGAATTTACAACCTGAAAAAGTGGCTGACGCTGGAGGACGCGGCCGCCTATGTGTCCCGGTCCTTGGGCGAAGCTTGCTCAGTGGCAGACCTTTTGCAGCTGTCGCTAGACGGCCACGTAGTTATCTCTGTCAACTTTGTCAATCACGCCAAGGCAAACCTTGGAGCTATGGTAAAGGCGCCGCTAGCGAAGATGCGTCTGTACGCATCGACGTCTAAGAGCGAGCACTCTTCTGAAATCCAAGCGTTGGCTGGCGATCTGGAGGCGAAGATCGATCCTGCCGAAAGAGCTGTGTGGTTCCGTGACAATCTCGAGCGGGTGAACCAGATTGGCGGGATCTTCGCCTATGTTGGTGACCAAGTCGATCGTGATCGGATTCTGGAATGGCAATCAGGCTTGGAGACAATTGACGGAATTTGGGATATTCCAAATTTCGGTGGCGCGCGGCTTGACGTTGAACATGCTCTTCAAGCTCTCATCGACGGCCCCGAGGTGACGCTGAGTTGCCTTGGAGGCACTGTCGTAGTTGACGAGACAGGTACTCGATTCGCGCGCTTGATGGAGCCTTTTGAGCATCCGCCCAAGGGTGATACAGATGAGGGCGCCGCGAATCTATTCCGGCGTAGTGCGAGGGACTATTTTCCATGCGGAGGGCTTCCAGACGACGCGGTGATGGTGGTGCGTCCCTTGGCCCTAGATAAGTTCATTGCTGACAGCAACGCCACGGTCGCATCTGTTCAGAAAGATGTAGGGACGCGAGAGAAGGCGGGGTTATTGAAGTTGATCGCTGGATTGGCAGACCTCGCCAAGATCGATCTGCGTAGTGACAAGGCGGCGGTCCAATTGGAGGCTGCTGCCGCTCCCTATGACGGCCCAGGTGCAAAGACCTTGCGGAAGCACATCGAAACAATTCGGGAGGAAATACTGCCGCATGGGTAGCGTGGTAACTACCTAAGTTCGCAGGGAAATTGCCACTCGTTTTGCTTGTTCAGCCCTAACTTTGCTGCACCCGCCGCTCAGCGGCTAAACGGTGCTGTCAATGGATACACGCGGACAACGGGACTTCCGGCCCTTCATTCCGGAATGTGCAAAGGTTGGCATAGGAAGATCCAAAGCCTACGAACTCGCCAATGCCGGCCTCCTCGAAACGGTGAGCATCGGTCGCCGCCGCTTCGTCTATCTGGACAGCCTCTACACCTTGCCGGGTCGCCTGGCGAAGGGGGTCCAGTGGACTGCCCAATGACTGGTTTCGACTTCTCCGCCCTTAACTCTGCCCAAGAGCGGCTCCTCGATTTCGGGGGATGGACGTCCGACTTCCCGCATGGCGAATCCAAGCCGACCCGCAAGGATGCCCAAGGCCTGATTGAGCGCGGCCTCCTCATCTCAGTCAACGTCCGGCGCCGGGACAGCTACGGCTCCTATTCACTCACTGAGTACCGGGTTCCAGAGCCGGCGCGCCGCGCGTGGAAGCAGAAGAAGGAGGGGGGTCGATGACCAGCGAAGCAATTCAGGCAGGCCGCATAGCCTCGAAGGGCCGCGTGCTGATGCGTCTCCCTGACGTCATGGCGGCGTGCGGAATGTCCAGGTCCCTCATCTACAAGTTGGCAAAGGATCACCGATTCCCGCGCCCGATCCGGGTGGCCGCCAGAGTGTCCGCCTGGAACTCTGAAGAGGTCCAAGCGTGGATTGACGCGCGCTGCGACGAAGGGAGGGACGCCTGATGGCAACTGGAATTGTCCAAGTCGAGTTCAATGGCGCCCTGCTTGTGGGTCGGCTCCACCAAGGCCAGCCATACGTGGCTATGCGTCCGATCGTGGAGGGAATGGGGCTGGATTGGAACAAGCAGCTAGACAAGCTCAAGACGCATCCAGTGTTGTCGCGACAACTGTCCACCTTAAAGGGGATGGTTGCCGGCGATGGAAAGGGTAGGCAGATGCAGTCCCTTCCGCTATCGCGCGTCCCGTTCTGGCTGGCGACCGTCAATCCGAACAAGGTGAGAGAGTCCATCCGGGCGCGTGTGATTCTGTTCCAAGAGCAGGCCGCGGATGTGCTGGCTGACGCATTCTTGGCCAGTAGCGCTCGCTTGGACACCTGCCGTGCGAAACGAGTGGCGAGTACGGTCATGTGCCGGATTCTGCACGACACCCTCATATCCCTTGGCAAGGACCCGAAAGGGTTCGATTACGCCACAGAGCACCGTTTGGTGAATCACTGCATCACTGGTGTCTTCGGGCCAATCGCAGAAACGGACCTGTCGACAGAACAGCTGAAGCTGCAGGAGGAACTGCGGATGCAGAACGCTGTCTGGATCGGCCAAGGAATTGCCTACCGAGAGAGAAAGCCCCGTCTAGAGCGGCATGCCTCCCAATGGATTGCCCCGGCCCAACAGAAGCTGGGGGGCTCCCATGCAGTGTGAGTCCAGATCTGCCGTATTGCATAGAGCCTCCGGCTACCTCGTCGACCCCGCCTCTGGCTTGGTGTGGAGCGAGTCGGGGAGGAAGTTGGGGGCGCAGTACCGCGACGGATACGTGCGGATCATTCAGAGACTGGGACGGACCTCCTGCCGAACCTGGTACGCCCATCGGCTGGTGTGGGAGGCCGTTAGAGGCTCGATACCAGACGGGATGGAGATAGATCACCTGGATGGGGACAAATCCAACAACCGGGTGAGCAATCTGCAGGCGGTGAGCGGTCCTGAGAACCGTCGCCGCCAACGTGAGAGGTGCTTGCGGAAGTACGGCAGCCAATCCCCTACATGCAAGCTGACGCCTGCTGAAGTCCTGGCGGTGATGGGCACCCAAGGGATCGTTCCTACGAAGGCTTGGGCCAGGCGGCTATCGGTCACTCCGTCGCTGATCCGGTCCATTCGGAAGGGCCGTACGTGGAAGCACCTGACCGAAAGCACCAAGTTGCCACGTAGTCGCCCTAAGCGCGCCTGAGGGCTGCGCTCACTTGCCCTTGGGGGGCGTATGCACAGTACAAGCCAGGACCGCGCCAAGCGGCCTGTAGCAGGCAATACCGGTCACGCACCGGCTTACCCTCGGGGAAACCCCGGCAAGCGTCGCCAGAAGCTCACGGGGCGCTCAAAGGGCGCGCCGTTCCTGATGCTCGAACACCGGATATCCGACTCTGAGGAGTTTGGCCGCCTCTCCGGTAATGCCGTGAAGCTGCTTCTGGAGCTTGCCCGACAGTACCGTCCGGGAAAGAACGGTGATCTGAGCATTGCCTGGTCGATGCTCTCTACTCGTGGGTGGAGGAGCAAGGCGACAGTCCACGGTGCCAAGTTGGAGCTACTGGCGGGCGGCTGGATCATCGAGACCCGCAAGGGTGGCAAGAATATGTGCAGCCTGTATGCGCTGACGTACTACGCGATCGACGAATCCGAAAAGCATCTGGAACCGTCGACTGTCACTCCACCGAATCTGTGGAGAAATCGCGATGGCTAGTCGCTATGTGGGCCAATGTGGTCGCTATGCAGGCCAACTGCTCGATAGGTTGGCCCACATACAGACCTATGAGGTCGCTATGCAGGCCAGTCAGGCGGTTATCTACAACCCGTCGAGGTCGCTATGTGTACACCCTTCTAGATATATACCAAGCGGAGCGTGCTTTGCCTGCTTCCCTGTCTTGGATTTAAGCCCTCTGATCTGGGCGGCCCAAACGCAACCCGTTCGCCTCCCGAACCGGTTCGCCACACGGTCCGCAAGCGGGGCAATCCTAGGCCCGCTGGAGGTGGTGTATGGGCCAGGTTGAGCAGGGGACGGAAGACTACGACTGGGAAAGATCCCTGGCTGTACTGCAGGACGAACAGGCGATCGACGTTGCGGCCAAGGCACTCGCCTGCGCTTTCGGTGTATCCAGCTCGATGAGCGTTCCCCTGACCCGCTGGTCGGGTGCAGACGGCGAACCAAATCCAGATAGGGGGGCGACTCTGTCCCTATGCCGCCGCGGCAGAGTGCAGCAGTCGGCTAGTGGCTATCTGCCCGAAGGGCTTCAGGCTAGGGAGAAGGCACTTCAGTTGTTCAAGCCAGCCGACAGGGATGCAATCGTAGAGTTCGATGGGGTCGCGGAGATGCGCGCGCCCGGGTCCAAGAGCCGTACCCGGCAGATGCGAGCATGGAACGCCTCCAAGGTGCTTGTAGCCACTCCAGCTACCCGGCCCTCGAGATTCGCCCTGCATGCGTTGGTGGACGCTCATCTGGACGGACCACTTGAGGCATGGTTGCTTCTCTACAGCACCGGCAAGCGGAACTGCTGGGAAACCGTCTCGCTGCATATGGCGGCTTGTGGCCACCCTGACTGGGCTGCCCGAGAGGCAGCGACCAGGCTGATGGGCAATCGTCGCCCGTTCCGGGAGGTGGCGAAGGAGGTTGCCAAGCGCGAAGCATATTGCCGCTCCCAGGTGATGGCCGCTGAGCGGCGACTGATGGACTGGCTGAGCCGGGCAAGTCGTAGCGTCGTTAAGGCGATGGGCGCCACTCCCTAAGTGCCGTAGACGTCCATGGACTGCCATGGATGCGGGAGGCGAGAACGCACAAATCCCGTCCTAAGTAGTAGGGCCCCACGTCCCCCAAGGGCGGGCCCGGGTGGCGAGTGAAGTGCTCGCCACCCTTCTTTTTTTGCTGCGGCATCAGTCGTGCACCTGTGCCGTTAGCTATCCCAGAACAGGAGAGCCCAGACGTGGCAGATTTCCAAGAGAAGTTCATGAACAGCTTGGCTGGCGGCTTCCAGTTCGGCCAGCAGATCAAGGCACAGCGAGACACGAACCAGCTCAACCAGCTCGCCTCACTGGCGTATCAGTCCCCGCAGGAGCAGCGCCAGGAGATTCTTGGACAAGCTGCCGCAGTGGATGCTGGATCGGCGGGGGCGCTCGATAAACAGCTAGGCAACAGCGACGAGCGCCGAAACACGACCATGATCAACATGGCCAAGCTGCTGACCTCGGTGCCGGAGCAGGCTCGGCCCGGTCTGTACCAGCAATTCATCCCCACCCTCTCCAAGTTCGGCCTGTCCGAACTGCCGCCCGAGTACAACGCCCAGACCGCTCCTGTGATCGATCAGGCAGCGCAGTCGCTGGTCCAGGCCTACAGCGGGGGCACTGCGGGCTCGGGTGTTCAGTCGACCTACGTGGACGGAAACGGCCAGCGTGTGGCGATCATGCGCGACGGCTCCACCCAGATCCTCGGCGCGAACGATGTCGGCGCCAATCAGCAGACCCTGACGATCGACGTCAACGGCACGCCGACTCAAGTCACGTTCGACCGCCGTACCGGTCGGTACACGAATGCCGCTCTTGGCGCCTCGGCTGAGCAGGCGCCGCAGCAGTCTCCCCAGGGCGGCTATCAGCAGATCAACGGCCAGCAGACCTACATCGATCCGAGCCTCCCGCCGCAGGTGCAGCAGCAGATTCGCCAGTCGCTTGCATCGGGGCAGGAGCCGCCGGCGCAGATGGCATTCGGCGATCAGCTTGGCACGCCTTTGACTGGCCGTCGGGCTGAAGACGAAGCCGCTGCCGTAGAACGGGCACGCATCAATGCACAAAACCAGAACTTCGAAACGGACATCGAACAGAAACGGCGGCTTGCTGAGCAGCAAGCGCAGATCGACGCACAGAAGGCGAGAGAGATGGATCGCGAGAAGGCAGATTCTCAGCGTCTTTCCGGCCGCCCTGCTGCGGAGGCCTCTTTACGGGATGCTGAGAGCAATCTCGATCGTTTGGCCGCCCAGGCTCGCCAGTTGTCTAGCCACCGCGGCCTTGCAAGCATCACTGGCATCCGCGGTTCTATTCCCGACCTTCCTGGTTCCGATGCAGCTAATGCCCGCGCTGAGCTTGAATCACTCAAGTCGCAGGTAGGCTTCGGTGTGCTTCAAGCGATGCGCGAAGCGTCGAAGACCGGGGGCGCGCTTGGCTCCGTGTCCGACACGGAAAACCAGTTGCTGCAAAGCAACTTGGCGGCCCTTATGAACTCTCAGTCGGTTGAGAGTTTCAAGGCCAACCTCAAGAAAATTGAAGACTACGCAGGTGCGGCCAAAGGACGAATGCGGCAGGCGTTCAACAGCCAGTACCAGGATCGGCAAGGCCAACAAGTACGGGAAAGCCGTCAGCCGCAGCCTCCTTCTGTCGGGGAAGTTCGCAACGGCTATCGCTACTTGGGCGGTGAGCCGGGTGACCGTTCGAGCTGGGAGAAGCTCTGATGGCCGGCCCATTGCCGTGGGAGGAATACCAACAGTTCGCCGCCGGCGCACCGCCGCAGGCCTTGGCACCGACGGCTGAGCCGGGGCCGTGGGATGACTATCGGCAGCTGCCCGTCACCGACCTGCCAGCGGTAAATGCGCGCCCGCCGGACTTCTCCGGCGTCACGGCCACGGTCGACTCCACCGCAGATGGTCGGCAGGCGGACGGCTGGATGGCCGGGCCGCTGCGCGACGCCATGTTCGGCGCGCGCTCGGTGTTGCAGGGCGGCGGCAGCCTGATCGGAGCGTTGGGGGGCGATGCCCTCGGGGCTTTGGAGACGAAGATCACCGGGCGGCCGGTGGCCAGCTTCCGTGACAACGCCGCGCGCCTCGCCGACCGCATTGGATTTCCCAAGGCTCAGACCTCCGGTGATCGCATCCTCGGTGATGTGGGTGAAGCGCTGACCGGCACCGGCCTGACGCTGGGTGCTGGTGGTGGGATCAACGCTCTCGCTGGGTTGGCTCCGCGTTCGTTGGCGCCTGCTGGTGGCAATCGACTGGCGACCTTCCTGACTGCTCAACCTGGTCTCCAAACGGTGTCCGCTGCCACGGGGTCTGGCGCGTCTTCTATCACTCGCGAATCTGGCGCATCGCAGGGCCACCAGCTCTTGGCTGGCCTGGCGGGCGGTCTGGGCCCAGGCCTCGTCACGACGGGGGGCGCAGCAGGCATGCGCGGGGTGGTGCGTGGCGGATCTGGCGAGAACATGAAGAACCGTTTGGCCGACTTCAACGCGCTGGGCGCGCAGCCGTCCGTAGGGCAGGCTTCGGGCAATCGGCTCGTGCAGGGGCTGGAGAACCTTCTGGCTCAGTCTCCCACCAGTTCGGGGGTCATGGCTCGGGCGGCGGAGCGTCAATCGGGCGAGATATCCAGCGGCTTGGGGAAGATGGCCGGCGACTTCTCGCGAAACGCCAGTGGCGAGCGTGCAGGCCGGGCAATCAAGCGTGGGATCTACAATGAGGGCGGTTTCAGCAGCCAGTTCAAGGCGACTCAGGATCAGCTCTATAACAAGGTTGACGAGCTGATTCCCCCCGCCCAAGGCGTGGCAATGGGCAACACCCGCGCGGCGCTGGAGTCGCTTGGCAATCCGATCAAGTCGCCCGGCGCCCCCAATGTATCCAACCTGTTCCGCAACCGGCGGATCAGTGGGATAGGCAATGCTGTCGAGGCGGATTTGGCGATCCCGACCCCGCAGCAGCTTTCGCTGGATGAGGCCGTCGCCAAGGTCAACCAACTCTATGCCTCGCGTGATTCCGCAAGCCAGGACGCAGGACGGTTCGCAGCTTTCGCCAACGACCAGGCCAATGCTGCGCAGCGCTACTACCCCGTGGATGGACAGCCGCGATTCCCCGGCCGCTACACGCCGGCCCAGGCCAACGTTGCTCCGGGCCAGCAGGCAGCTGCTGAGGCTACCGGGATCGCACGCGGCCGTGTTTCGCAGGCCGCAGAGATCGAAGCGACCATTGGCGACCTGACTGCCGCTGCGGATCGGGCAGGCGGTCGGCTGCCCTATGAGGCGGTCAAGAAGCTTCGCTCCTTGGTGGGTGAAGAGCTACAGGATGCCGGGCTGATGTCCGACTTCCCGAGGTCCAAGTTCAAGGCTCTATACGCAGCGCTATCTCAGGATCTTGGCATTGCCGCTCAGGAAGCTGGCCCTGAAGCTGTTGCCGCCTATAGCCGGGCCAACACCTACACGCGCGCAGGCATGCGGCGCATGGAGGACATTGAAGGCGTGATTGACCGTGCCGGCGGCGCCGAAAAGGTGTTTTCGTCGCTTATGGCCACCGGCAAGGAGGGCGGATCCACGCTGCGGTCCGTTCTTCAGTCACTGCCCGTTGAGAGCCAGAGGGCGGTTACCGCCGCTGCCATCAGGCGCCTCGGGAGAGCAAGTCCAGGTGCGCAGGATGCAGCCGGGGAGGTGTTCAGCGCTCGGACCTTCCTGACCAACTGGAACAACGTCAGCACAGAGGCCCGCCGCGCGCTGTTCGACCGCTATGGAAGGAGTTTCAGCCAGCAGGTGGATCGCATCGCAAAGGTAGCCGATATGATCGACAAGGGCGCCGGGGTCTTTAAGAACCCGCCCGGCACGGCTAAGAGTCTGGCTGGCCTGACGTATGGCGCATCGCTGGTGGGAAGCATGTTCACAGGCGGGACGGCACTGCTCCTTGGAGCTGGCGTTAGCGCAAATGTAGCTGCCCGCTGGTTAACCAACCCGCGTGCAGTGAAGTTTTTGGCCAATGCCACCACGCTTCCTAAGTCTCAAGTCCCTGCGTTCATCACTTATGTCGCGCAAGAAGGGCGGAAGACGGGGGACCAGGATTTGCAGAATTTAGCCAAAGTACTTGGCAGCGCGGAACAAGAAGTAGCCAATTCCCCCGACAATCGCAACGACACAGACAATCGGCGTTAGTACGACTTTGAGGCTATCCCATCCTGAGAAGTCTACTTCCGCCTCGCAATCCTTTTGAGCCCAATCCTTCGGCTGGCCGCCGACGTTGGACAGGTCGAACTTTTCCTTTCTCATCTGGTCACTCCATGGGGTGCGTGATTGTGCGGTCATCGATGCTTCTCAGCGCATGATGACTCATCAGTCTGCAGGCAGCAGACATAAGACCAGTCCTCTGCGCTCTTCTTCTTTCTAGCCTCCGAAGCATCCCAGGCAAGGACCCCGCACTGCTGAAGACCAACAGCCTTGCCAAGGAAAAGCTCCTTTGGCGCTGTAGGGGGCTTCGTACCTTCGTAGTAGTAGACGTTGAAGGTTTGCGTTTCAAGCTGCTTGCAAGTGAATCGTGAGTACTCCTTACAGGAGTCTTGCTCACAGCCTACGAGAGCGATGATTGCGACCGAAAACGACAGGAGCTTGGATGCCGTGCTCTGAAGGAGTGTCATCGCGTTGCTCCTCGTGTCTTCGCATCGACGTATGCCATGCAGCCCTCCACGAACGACTGGGAGTTTCCAGTGCAGTTGGATGCCGCCGATACACCTTGTCGGGCTGCCCAGGCATAGCCGGCGCGATGCCCACTGCAATCGGTGGCGCACCTGTAGCCCATGAACGTCCCAGGGGGATCGCTAGGGCGCTTAGTCGCACTCTCAATCCACCGGTAGTTGAGCTGGCGGCATGCGCTATCGGTGGGAAGGGGATTCGCGGTGTAGGTCCGGATGCCGTCCCTGATGCATGCAAAGAGATGTCCCTCCTTGCCGTGGTACTCCTGAGCCGTGGCCAGGCCAGCAGCGGCCATCGACGCGGCAAGAACTAATGCCTGCAGGGTTGCCATTTCCTCCCCCTCCATGAGTTGCCGAATCGTAGCACCCAGCGAGGCGGCCCCCCTTCGCATAGGAACCAAATACCAATGAGACCATCGAGACAAGCCCCTCACACTGCCGACCAGGCCGCCGCCAAGCTAAATGTCGAGGTAGGCAAGGGGGAGACCCTCGAGCAGAAGTCAGCCAGGCTGATCGTCGAGGGGGTTGCGAGCAACGCCTTTGTCAGCATGCTGTTTGCACAGCACTCTGGGGTAGCCGGCGGCAATGAGCTGAACGAGCTTGTGAAGTCTACCCGCGCTGCAGTTGGACGAGTCGCGAAGGGCGAAACTGGCCAGGCAGACGGCCTACTTACAAGCCAAGCCATCGCCCTGAACGCGGTGTTCTTGGAGATGAGCCGGCGGGCTGCGCTCAACATGGGCTCACACCTTGGTGCGATGGATACCTACATGCGGCTGGCCTTGAAGGCGCAGTCCCAATGTCGGACCACGCTGGAGTCACTGGCGGAGATCAAGAGCCCCCGGGCGGTGGCTTTCGTGAAGCAGGCCAACATTGCCGGCGGCCACCAACAAGTGAACAACCATGCCCCGGAAAGTCCCGGGCAGGCACCGGAAAGGGCAGGGCGCGCGGGAAGAAAAAGGCAGCCGAACAGACTATTGGAGGACCTCCAAGATGCGCAGTGGGTGGACACCAGAGCGGCGCCGGCGGCAAGCGCTTGCGATCCAGAGATGGCGACCGTGGGAGCGGTCGACGGGGCCTCGAACCAACGAGGGCAAGGCAAAGGTCGCCCTGAACGCGTGGAAGGGAGGGGAACGGCCCGCGCTCCGCGAGCTCGCTCAGGTGCTGGCAGGGCTGCGGCAATAGGCGGGGGCCAGGGATGAGTTCTCTGGCGGATATCCCAGCACTCCCTGCGGCAGTGGAAGCCTTGGACTCCTGGGACTGGATGGAGCGGATCCTGGCCGCCCATGAGCGGCAGCCCACGGTCTACGAGCACTTCGTCTACCACGAGGGGGGCTGCGGCGCGCCGGAAGGGGAACCCTGCACCTGTGGTCTGATGGCCGCCTTCTATGACGGGCGACACCTTGTAGTCGTGAATCCCGAGCTGCAGTGCTGGGCGTACTTCGTCCACTAGCTGCGGCGGGATCAGCGATCGCAACTCTCCGGTTTGCACTGCGCAATTTTGTGCAGTGCTTTGAAATCAATCACTTGGATGGAAGGGAAGGGGCGCCGGCCTCACCTTTACGGCTATCGCTGGCGCAAGGGCGAGGGAGGTTGATGCTGCTGCCGCTCAGTAAGCGCGTTCACGAACGGCTGGCGGGTCGCCAATGTGGGGGGTCTCACTCGCTCCAGGCAGTCCATTCGCTGAACTGGCTAACGGCCCTAGCAGGAGGCCGCCATTAGTGCTGAACGCGCGACCGATCTGGGGGACGAATTGCTGATTGGCGGACTGTAGATTGCCGGTTAGGATCAACTCGGCAAGGGGTGATCCCCGCGCGGCCGATAAGCCGTGGCGACTGGATCGAAGGACAGACCACAAGATGGAGAGTGCAGAATGGATGCACGAAGGATCAGAGCGTGATTCCTGCGCTGGATGACATTGGATTGCTGCCACCCGGGGTGTGGGAATGCACTTTGGCTGAGGCAGAAGCGGTTTTCGCTACTACGCCACATCGGCGCGAATTGTGGAAAGGCCTCCTCCAGTTCTTGGCCGATGAAGTTGAGCCGCATACGCCCGTTCCCGTCTGGATCGACGGCAGCTTCACGCGGCGTAAAGACCACCCATTGGACATTGACGTTGTGGTGGATTTTTCCGGCCTGCCTGAGGCAGTCGCCATGCCAATGGCGGTCTCTCTATACCTGCGTAATTCGAAGTTGAAGGCTACCTACAACGTAGACGCGTACCCTCGACATCCCGAGATTGCTAACGACTTCGCAGAATTCTTCCAGTACGCAGGGTCTAAGGCCGCGGCAGAATTCCAAATCGACAGCAAACACCCCAAAGGTATTCTGAAGGTCCAATTATGAGTGAGCGCACCCTTACACAAGCATTTCTGCGCGCGCACTTGGAAAATATGGCGTCTATGGCACAAGCGTCGGTCAAGTACGGGCTTGAAGCAACGCCCGCGCAGTTGGTTGACGGAATAGAAGGCGCGCTACTGGATCTCGTGCGGACCAGCCTGCCCTTGGATCACTTGCTTGAGACTTCCGACCTGGTGTTCCATGCCGAGGGGCCAGGTGTGCGGACAAATGCGCCCGCGCTATCGGCGTTCAACTGGCTGTCGCGCGCAACAGAGGCGGCTCTCCGCAAACTGTCTGGCGAGATGTTTGATCTTTCAGATCGCAATGCGAAACAGCTAGGCAGAGCGCTTGATCTGCGCCTAACCGGCATGGCGCCCGGCAGCCTCTATCTGGGGATCGCGCTTGCGTCTCCTCCCGCAGATATGATTCCGGCAGACGATGAGCCAATGTTTGTAAAGCTCCGTTCGACTTTTCGCGGTCTACCGGAAGCTACTACCGCAATTGGCGACGAAAGCATCAAGCCTGAAATTGGGGAAATGATTCCAGATGCTGCAGAGCGTGACGCAGTTCTTGCTGCTTTGCTTCGCCTTTCGCCAACAGGTAGGCAGGGTATTCACACTCTGGATGTCACGTCCCCTGGCCTGGCCCGTGGGACGCTCTCACAACGCGAGCGCGTCGTGCTGCGAGAGGCGATCAACCATCCACTGCTGGTGAATCGGAAAGCCGGGGCATTCGTCGGTGAGGTCCGGGAAGCTGACTTGGACAAGAATAGAATGCACCTTCGGGGTGTTCCGGGCGTCGGTAACCTGCGTTGCGTGTTGCCGGTAATGGATAAGTCACTCTTTGGGGAGACAGTGAGGGTGAGCGGGGAATACGAGTCGGACCGCACCGGAAGGCCGCGTCTGATGCTGGTTAACCATGTGGAGATAGTGCGGCCGTTAAAGGAGCAAGTCGAGTTTCCTGCCTAGGCACCGGTCTTGGCTATTGTTCGGCCACCGCCCGACGGCGAGTCGCATCGGAACGGATTCTCGGTAGCTCCTCAACTGTCTGATATGAAAGAGCTTCCCGTCGCGACACCCCCTTACGTCAAGGCACCGATCTAAAACTGGCTTGCGAGTAGCTGGGTGATTTTTCAACTTCCAGTCTTAGTACTTTCGTAAGTGCTGGTCACCTTCTCAACATTGAGTTTCGCCGGATTTGAGTGCCGCCAGAACTTAACTGTCCAGCCACTAACTTCTGTGAACTCAATGTACTTGCCGACTCGGCTCTCCAGCTCTTTTAGCAGGCCTTCGTACGCCTCTAGGTGTTGTGACTTCTTCTGGCGATTCAAAGCATCATGCATCTTGCCTGGGCCACCATGACCCTCGTGCTTTTGGATCTCTTCAAGGTGGAACTTGGCCGTATGTCCATGCTGCTGGATCTGCCCAAGTATCGAATAGACTCCGTCCTTTGCGTCAAATAGAAACTGGGACTCTCGATAAGCTTTCGTGATCGCGATGGAGCGCTCCTTGACCTTTTCATGCTCATGCCAAAGTGCTTGATAGTAATCGAGCGCAGCCTCGTACACCGCGAATCGTTTGTTGTACAGGTCGAGCCGAGCCTTTGCGCTTGAAATCCTCATCTGGGCGAACGCTACCCCGAAGGTGACAAGGCTGACCGCGAGGGCCGCGCCGCCCAGTAACACCGTTATCGAATCCTTGTCCAAAGCGATCATCCGTAGTGCCGATATCTACAATCTAGGGGCTGACATTCTGCTTGGCAACGGTCAAGTCTAGCTGTAAGGCGTTTGGCGACTGGCGCGAAGTCGTGGCTATCGATTCCCTGCCGCGATCGACCGATCGATCCAGGCCCTGCCGACATTTGGGTGAAGTGGGAACCGTTGGCAGACGGATCGGAAGCCTTTTGTTGCGGGCTGAGCGGAGTGACGTCACCGTTATGTCACGCACTGCGCAACGAATAGGGTGGCGCGCCGCCTGCTGGGAAATACTCGGCGATTCCCCTCTCCCCGATCTCGGCGACTTCGTTGGACAATGCCGCCCAATGCGGGCGATAGTCCGGCGACCTAGTCCTTGCGGCGACCCATGGGCATTCTCAATGTCCTAATGACGCTGGAGCGAGCATTCGTGGCGGTCGACACCCTTGCTCAGGACGCCGTCACTGGCGAGACATCTGAGGGGGCCAAGCTGCTGCTGATCCCCCAGCACCACCTGGTGATGGCCACCCGAGGGTCGGCCCAGTTCTTCCTACGGCTGTACGAGCTAAGCCTCCAGGCCAGCTTCCGGGCAGACTTCGCTATGGAGCAACTCATGGCCGAGCTGGGACTGGTGATCGAGCAGCTGTGGCCAAACTACGTGGCGGCCGCTGACCGGGCAGGCATCCCCAGGGACCAGCTCCATACCGAGATCGTGCTGGGTGGGTGGTCGCCCAACAAGGGCCGGATGGTGGCCACGGCCTATGCCAAGAGCGACAGCTCGGTTGCAACAGTGGTCAAGTCACTTGCCGGAGGACTGGCGTCGCCAGGTGAGCCGCTGGAGGGGCAGGAAGCGAGCTTCGATCCCAGCGATGTCCTGGCCGCTGGTCGGATCCAAGCTGCTTGGCTCAACGCTCACGTAGGACGGAAGGTGGCGGGAGGTCGTCTGCTTGCGGCGGTTCTACGTGAGGGAAGAGCGGCTATTAACGACGTGGGTGCCATTTGACCACCTCGGCGCTTTTTGAGACGAAGGCCGACGATCTCTAATGATATTCCTTGGAGCTCTGGCATGCATTGGCTTGGTACTGAATGAGGGGTAGCATCCGCTCAGGCAGCCACGCCGGCTGCAGGACGCCCTCTTGGGGATGAGCCCCAGAGCCAGGGGAGTCGGCGCTGTGGGCCCCAGGCAGACCTGCGCAGTCGAGGCTGATGATGCTGTGCAGTCGTCCATTCGATACCAAGTTAGCGCTGTTAGAGCGCAGCCCGCCTGCATGGGCCCTTAGCATTTGGCCCTGTGAATGGCCCTTCCCCTGCCCAAGAACTGAGTGAGGAGAGCGTACGTCGTGAGATCTGTGAGGTTTTCGAAGCAGTTTTCGCTGCTTCTTCAAGAGGCCCATCTTGCAAAGAATTCGATCCTGTCCGGATTTGATCTGCTCTTGAGAGCCGAGTTCGGTGCGGATAAGGACGGGTATTTCTATTCCGCCTTTTTCCACCTGTCCATCGGCATTGAGAGAATACTGAAGTTGGCGGTAGTTGTGGACTACATGATCAAGCACGATCTGAAGGCCCCCACAAAGAGCCAGCTAAGGACCTACGGCCATGACATCGCAGGCCTGTTCGCCACTTGCAATGGGCTGCGTAAGGTCTATCGACCTTCGGCCACACAGAAGGACGCCGTAGATGTTGATGAGCAAATTGTAGAGTTTCTTTCTCGTTTTGCTGTGTCAAGCAGGTACTTCAATCTCGACGAAATCTCCTCATCTGACGCAAGCAGTGCATCGAAGTCGCCGTTGTACGAGTGGTGGAACATTTGCGCTGCCCTCTACGATGAGTTCACTCCTTGGAGCGTGCGAGAAAAGCAGTCCCTGCAGCTTATGTACTCTATGGATCGGCAGCGGATTCCCAATGGCTTCACAGGGGAGCTAGATGCGACCGGCCACCCGATGACCGTGTTTGAACAGCTCTATCGTAGGCGCATTGGCAAAAAGTCCTCGCACCTTGCTGTATGGCGAATGGTCGAACTGCTTAGGCCGGTTCATTTCCTCTTGGATGACATGGGGCGCCTGGCCCATCAGAAGGAAGCTGAGAAAGGTGAGAGTCTTCCTCTAGTCCCGCACTTTGAAGACTTCTTCTGGTTCCTCTTGGCAAATCGGTCCGACATCATGAAGAGGAAGTCGTCGTGGTTGCGCTTGTTTAACTCGTGAACTGAATGGGTGTGCTGGGGGCGTCTATTGGCGTTCTGCGCCTTTACGCAACCGGCCCCGTCTCTGCGCCCATATCAGGCTCTTCATCTTGGTTGGCGGCGCTTTAGGGTCAAGTGGCGCAGCGAGGCGCTCATCTGCGTTTGGCATGCGGGGAGAGGCCAGGACGCCGCTGGGTGGGGGTAGCGTTGGGCTCGGATTGTGCCGTGACCGGCCCACCAATCCTCTAAGTCGGTAGGGTGAATCCGATCCGACTTGGCACTAGATCCCGGCCGCATAGACGTGAGCTGCCCTATATCTATGGCTCAGCGAATGGTCTTGGGCGAGCAGGCGCTTCGCTCTGCTGCCTCGGCCAGCGTCATCAGCTTCCCAGACAGTGCCATTAGCGCTTCCCGTTGCGTTGGTCGTAGCGGCGCAGCCGTGCCAATGCCTCCTCCATCTGAGGCGACGTAGGGACAATCGAGGGCGAGGCTCCGGCCGCAACTTTGGATTTCCAGCCGCTGGAGCTGTGGATTGCCCTGTACAGCTCGTTCTTCTCGTAGAGCTTCCTCCCCATGAACTGTCTGGGCGAGAGGTCGTACTCTCCGGCCTTCGTATTGAACTGACTGACTGACACCCCGCAGTAGTGCGCGGCCTCTTCCGCGGTCAGCCAGTCTTTGCCGGAAAGGTCAATCCGCAGGGTGATCAGCTGCTGCCTCAGGAGGGCGATCTCCTGCTCAAGCGGCAGCGCGGCTGGCAACTCGTCCATGGCTTCTCCTTGGTCTGTAGCCGAGAGTAGCGCCCTGGGGCATGATCGGCACTGGATATTCTGAGACGTCCGATGAATGGGGAAGTGCTGTCGCGCGCTGAAGTCGAAGAGATCACTCGAACCCCGATCAGGGTGCGGCAGTTGGCGTTCTTTACGCAGAACCGCATCCCTCATTACGTCAACGAGTACAACCGGGTGATCGTGCTGCGCAAGGCAGTAGGAGCGCCAGAAACGCCCGAAGCGCCTAGGCCAGTGTGGCGGTCCAACAAGGAGGTTTGAAATGTCTGAGAAGCTCTGCCTCACCAAGGATGAGATTAAAGCCCTGACGCGCACGCCCATGAAGGCCCGTCAGCTGCAGTTCCTTCGCCAGAACGGCATTCGGCACTACATCGATGGCCATGGGTGGCCAGTGGTCTTGCGCGCCGCAGTGGGCATCATTGAACCGGCTCCAGTGGCCAAGGTGCCTGAGTGGCGGTCTAACAAGACCGTCTCAGACCTGGACTGAAGCGGCACCAGTCAAACAGATTTCAAACCCATAACACGATAGGGAGAGGCATCAGCCTCTCTTCTATGCCGGCGCAATGCCGGCTCCCTACTGACTAGGAGCTTATCGTGTTCATTGAACGACCCACTTCCCCTCTTGAGTATCTGGCCGCCTTCGCGGTCGTCTTTCTGGCCGCCCTACTGGTGCAGACCAAGCTGGACTGATTCATCGCGGAGCCCGTCTACCGGGCTCCGTGCCAGTAAAACTTGGTTCCCCCCCAAAAAAGCTAGTTCCCCCCTCAAACTTGGTAGCTCTTTAAATTCAATCGCTTAGGTGCTTTTTGGCAAGTATTCGCACTTGAGGTCTAGCGGCTGGGCCAGTTCAGTTCGTACGCTGACCCCACTTCCTCCACGCAATGAAACGCAATGGACAAGCCCTCACCACCGACCCTTCGGATGCTTCGCAGAGCGGAGGTCCAAGCGCGCCTGGGCATCGCCAAGTCGACACTCTATGCCTACTTGGACGAACGTTCGCCCAGCTACCTTCCGGAGTTCCCCAAGCCCGTTCGGCTTGGCTCGACGATAGCCTTCCTTGAGCACGAGCTCGACTCTTTCGTCATCGGCCTAATGCAGGCCAGGGAGGTGATGCGCGAGCGCTAACTTTCCATCCAGACGACCTGAAAAAGTCGCCAGAAGAGACGAGTATTCCGGAGTTCATAAGGAGGAATGCGGAAGATCGCGGAGGCCGCGATGTAGGAATGAACACTGTTAGATATGGAACTGGGTTGTATATGGCATAGCGTAGGTGTGACGAATGTACAAGGCTAAAGCTAGCGGTCTGATGCACCAGCGAGCGTACGTATGGGGAGATGATGGAACTAGGTACATCACTCACCAGCTGGATGCCGTATTCGAAGTAAAGCGAATAGTTGACATGATGGGAAAGCTCATCAGAAGTAAAGGCCCGCTCTTCCGCTGTTACAAGCACGCAGGCTGTGATTTTGTAGAGCGTACGCGCATTGGTGATGCGCTTGTCCTCTGCCTGAAGTCGGATCTCCACGCGATCGGCGAGCAGTTCCCGCAGCATCGCCACAGCCCGCTCTTCATGCTTTTCAAGCGCCTCTTTGGTCACATCTATCCGATGGGGCAGCGGCTTTGGCCTGAGGACATTGCTGTACTGGATGCGGCAATTGCAGAGGCTCGTGCATATGGCAAAGGAAAGGAGCTGCGAGCCCACTTGAAGGACATGAAGCGCAGCGAGCGTAAGAACGCTGCTGCGTGTAAGGCACTCCTTGACGATCTGCGACGGCAGTACTCAAAGGCGCTCGCACTGCGGATTGACCTCGGCTACATCTCTACCTTCTGCCCAGGGGTAGGATTCAGGGGGCAAGCAATGACGTTTGAGCAGGCCAAGCGGCACCGCGATCAACTGCTCAAGTTCGTGCGTAAAGGCCCTTACTCCAAGCACCTGGCTGGATACATGTGGAAGATGGAGTACGGCTTTGAGAAGGGCTACCACTTTCATATGGCCTTCTTCTTCGACGGCCAAAGAATGTCGAAGGACATCAACATTGCGGATGCCATCGGCGCGTACTGGAGGGACGAGGTAACCGAGGGGAAAGGCATGTACTTCAACTGCAACAAGAAGAAGGAGGAGTACGAGCACTGCGGAATCGGCATGGTGAATCGGGCGGATGACACCAAATGGGCATACTTGGAAGATGCGATGCGCTACCTCACCAAGGTGGATCTCTATCTGCGCTTCCGTGCAGGGAAGGGTGCCCGTACCTTCGCCACCAGTAACGGCGTTTACGGTGGCATCAAGCCTAAGGCTCCGGTTCCTTTTGCTCCCCAATTGATGGCCGCGCTCTGACGCTCCCCCCCCACCACTGGTCAACTTGGCCCCGCTATCCGAGGGTCGACCGATCCCCAGCCCACCCCAGGCCGCCAAAGTCCATGCTAGGCGGCCTTCTTTTATACCCACCAAACTGCGGCAGCTGGCACGATCCGCAGCATCCGTTACCTATCGAGGTCTGGCATGGGTTGATGGAAGTGAGTCGAAAAGCGAGTCGGTACAGAATGATATCTGTAGCTATTGTAGGCAAATCAAGTAGATACGGCCGCATTGTGGTTGCTGGTGGGCCATCGAATCAGGCACCTGGCAGCAACCGCGCTGCCGATGCGCAGGCGCGACAGCCTCTTCCATGGTCACGGCGATGCACTTCTTTTGCTGAGAAGGTGATTTGCGAGTTCCTTGCCGCGGCGCAGTTGGGCGCCGTCCAGGCCAGCTGCGGCATTGTTCAAGAACGAGGCGCCATACCGACTTGAACCTGTGCGGAAGAATGCTTCGGCGTATGCATAGGCCATGACCGGGTCTTTCGAGGCCAATATGCCGTTCTTGTAGATGTCGCTCAAACGCACGTACGCGTTTGATTCGCCGGCCGCTCCAGCGGACTCGAGGAATCTGACGGTGTTCTGTTTGTAGTCGCGGATCAGATCCGGATCCAGCGAGTTACGTTCGTCTTCAAAGATCCTCGAAGCGTATAACGCGTAATCGAGCTGGGCGCGGATGTTTGCATGCTCGGCGGCATGGGTGATCGCGGTGAACACCTCTTCGGGACTCAGCGGCTCAAGCCAAAAATCCCGGCACAGCTCGTCGGTCGTACTCCTGATGTGACCCGCGGTGGCGGAGGCCTCGCGATCAATCTGACAACGCAGGTCTGTTTCAACCAGTTCGTATGCCGACGTGGCACTGGCATCGGCAGGATGCTCGCCGCCTGCCTTCGCCGAAGGTCTGGTCGGCTGGTTCATCAGGCCGGGCGTTCTGGATGCTTCCTGATCTGATCGCGCAGCCGGGTCAGAAGCTTGCGCTGCTCCGCCAGCAGAGATTGGCAAGGGCGTGGGGTTTTGCCGGGTAAGCGATAGTCCAGCGGTTGCTGACAACGCGACAGCCATGACAGACGCCGCTACAACCGTCGTGCGTTTCATCGTGTATCCGGTCCCCTGAAAACCCAGCATCGGCTGAGCGTAGATGTATACGGCATCTGCTGCTCTCAGCATGCTACAGCCAGGATCGGATGCCAACGACCATGAGCCCGTTGGCGGCGCGGCATTGAAGGTTTCACCGGAAACTTCTGTGGCGAGGTCCCGCACCGCATATGAAATCGCATGGAATAGGAATATACAAAAATAGAAACACGGCACATTTCGTTTTTGTTAAGTGCGTGTCAACTATCGTTCCGCCCCGGTTTGCGGCGCCAGTAATGGCTTTGCCGATTTCGCGATGAGGTTTTTCGCATCGCTTCATGTGCGCTTGCCGGTAGTGCGGCGCAGTTTTCCATCGGCCACGTGCCGATTGGCTTTCAGAGAGGTTGAATCATGAAGTTTCTCATCATCCCGGCAGCCCTTGCCGCGTCATTGCTTGTGTCCGGTTGTACGACCAGCAGCTGGATCCAGGCCGCCGGTGGCGTGATGCAGGCAAAGGACGACTACGACAAGCAGGCGCGCCACCAGCGTATCCGCGACGCCAATGCGGCGGCCGCACGTGCGCGCCGACAGTGAGTGCCGTCCCCATGACCAAGGCGATCCTGCTGGCGTGTGGTGTGGCCGCAGCGCTGTCTGGATGCATGCCCAGCGTCCTGCAATATGATCGCGGCAATCCGGTCGTGATGAGTTCGCTGCAGCAGGGCGCGACGCGCGAGTCGGTCCTGAGCGCCGCGGGCCGGCCGCTGGATGCGATGGTGCTGCCCGGCATCAACGGCGTCTGCTACAACTACCTTCTGCGCAACCGCGGCAATACATCGCCCTACTATGTGGCCTTCAACGCGCAGGGGCGCGTCGTCAACGCAGGCTATATCGCCTGCGAGAAGGCTCTAGCGGCGGGGTACCTGGACGCCAGTGAGCCGATCAAGCAGCGCTATTGATTGAGCGACAACGCGGTGCGCACGCGTGTCATCGCAGCAACGATGGCGCCTGGTCGATCCGCCAGGCGCCATTCAACGCAAGCACCACCGCGAACGTTCCGCACAGCAACACGTCGGCCTCATTGTTCTCGCGCAGCGAGTGGTCGGCGCCGGGCAGCATGAGCACTTCGACCTCCCCGATGAACGCATGCCGCTCGTGATGCCGGGCACGTACCATTTCCCGGTATGGCCCGCGAAGTGTGCGCACCACCGGCCGGTTGCCTGCGGCCTGCGCCGCTTTTTCAAGATCGATCACGTTGCCGCGCGGCATGCGCCAGACGATCCGCTCGGGTTGGCCGAACCACTCCAGTGCCTTCACCTCGCGGGTATGAAGGGCGCGCTTGGGTGGCGTGCGGCTCAATGCCAGCGCTGCGCGTCGGCTGCGCAACGCAATCCACAGCATGCTGCCCACGATGAACAGCCCGGCGGCCATCAGGTATACGAACACCAGCCCGAACCATGGCGAGCTGTTGGGAATACCAAACAGCATGGCAAAGAAGATGAGCAGCATCACCCCCTTGATCCACTCGACCTTGGTGTTCCTTGTCGCCATGCCGCATCCCTTGAGACACCCGCAACACGCGGGTCGCCGACCATTCTGGACCGCCAGGGGGTGCTCGTCAGCTGTTGGGGGACTTCTTTCGCAGGCTCCCCGCACGGCGCCTTTGGTCCCCGTGTCATTCGGCAGGTGTCGCTGTCGTCATGCCTTGCTAAAACATCCAGCCACCACCTCTCAGGTCATGGATGATGAACCGACGCTACTCACGGTTGTGCGGCTGCCTGGCAACGCTGCTCCCTGCGGTCACCTATGCGGCGGTCGATCTCGCGGCGCTGGACAAGGACATGGTCGGCCCACGCATGGAGATTCTCGTTCTCGGCAGCGTGCACCTGAGCGAGTACAGGGATTTCGACCGCACATCGCTTGATCCCGTATTGGACAGGCTTGCCGCGTTCAAACCGGCGTTCATTACGATCGAAGCGCTCAGTGGCGAGCAGTGCGATCTGGCGATGCGTCACCCATTGGTCTACGGCAAGGATTTCTGTGCGAGCACGGAGAAGGCGAAGACGGCCACCGGCCTCGATGTGCCTTCCGCAATCGCTGAGATCAACACGCAATTGAAGGTGTGGCCAGCGGCGCCCACACCTGCGCAGCGTCGCAGGCTGGCCGCCGTGTTCCTGGCCGCCGGTGAGCGGGCATCGGCGTACGTGCAGTGGTTGCAGCTGCCCCAGGCCGAACAGCACGCCGGCGACGGATTGGATGGGACCCTGGTCGAGATGCTGGAGCAGTTCGGTACGCGCAACAACGAGGACTATCAGATTGCCGCCCGCCTGGCGGCGCGGCTGGGGCACCAGCGCGTGTACCCGGTCGATGACTACACCGGCGGGAGGCACCAGATTCCCGATCGCGAGGCCTTTGGAAAGGCGGTACAGGATGCATGGAGCAAAGACCGGTCCCAACTGCAGCCGGTCATTGACGAGCAGAAGCGCCTCGTCACCGCCAAGGACATGCTCTCGCTGTACCGCCTCACCAATGCGCCGCGGACGCAGGCGGTGATGGCCGAGTCCAACGTGCGCCCGGCCCTGGCCGCGGTGTCCGTGCAGCACTATCCGCAGATGTGGGTGCAAGGGTGGGAGATCCGCAATCTGCGCATGGTCGCCAACGTGCTGGATGTGGTTCGCCT
>Ga0213826_1000388_pt1 | contig 25743 bp, 43 predicted proteins | sample MC6MC0899MG_FD_180668 | JGI IMG/M metagenome (GOLD analysis project Ga0213826, IMG submission 180668) | Enriched soil aggregate microbial communities from Iowa State University, Ames, United States - MC6-MC0899-MG | ecosystem: Environmental > Terrestrial > Soil > Unclassified | place: USA: Iowa...
CTTCGTCGCAGTCCAGGCAGTGGCCTTGGCCGTTGCTGCCCGGCGGCCAGCGGTGCTGCTGCTTGGCGACCGGCGGGTGCAGGTAGAGCGCGCGGATCACAAGGCCCCGGCGGCGCGGGTGCGTCACGTCGCCTGGCTCGGCCTCTTCCCATGGGTCGTTGCTGCCGCGGCGGCGGCATTCGTAGCGCACCGGCTTCTGCATGCCATACAGCTGCTCCATGAAGACCTTTGCCCAGGCAGCGGCAACCTCGGCCGGGACTGGCTCGCCGGCAGCGCCGGCGCGGCGCATGGCGCGCACGGTAGAGGCCACGGTCGGGTCAGCCATCGCGGCCGCGCCTCCACGCGTCGGGCACCTGGATGGCGCAGAGCAGGGCGCCCATGAGCAGGTAGACGCCGGTGTCTTCGATGCCGGCCCAGGCCATGGCGAAGGCGACGGCCGCGAGCAGGGCGCCCAGCAGCGCGAGCCCGCCTGCACGCCAGTGGCGGATCAGCCCGCGCATCGGATCTGCTCCATCAGTGCGGCGAAGTGCTCTTCCTGGCGACGCTGCACCCAGGCGGTGGCGAGTACCGCGCCGGCGGCGAAGCCGAGGATCAGGCCGAAGGCGAAGTCGATGCCGCTCATGCGGCACCCGGGGTGTGGTTGCGGGCGCCGTGCGCCAGGTCGCGGGTCATGTCGGCGACGGCGCGGGCGGCGCTCTTGTGGCCGTCCAGCACCTCGCGGCGGGCGAGGGCTGCGGCACGGGCGATGTGGTGCGGGCGATACCCCATGCGGCGGGCAGCGATCGCCACGGCCAGGCCGGCGCCGTTGGCGCGCTGGGCGGTGTTGGTGGGGAACTGGAGAATGACGGCGCTCATGCCTGCGCCTCGACCAGGTCGGCGTTGCCGAGCTGCAGGGGACCGATGCGCATGCCGGTGCGGATGTGGTTGGCGCGCAGTTCGAGCGCGGCGCTGGAGCCCTTCATGGCGAGCTCGGCCCATTCGACGGGCGAGAGGTTGATCTCGACGGTGCCGAAGGAGATGGCGACGGTATCGGTGGCGTGCACGGCTTTGACCGTGACGGGACCGGAAGCGGTGAAGGCAGCGAAAGCCATGGAAGTCTCCGTGCCCCGGCCCGGATGGGCTGTTACTGGGGCGACGGAAGAAGATTAGTGGCGCTAATTCTATTCGTCAATAGGGGCGCTTATATTCCATGCCGGATTTTTTCTGAACATGGTCAGGGGGGCGTGTCTGGATCGCCGGGCCCTTACCGGCGCGAGGTGCGCTGGTAGAATTGGGCCTCAATGCAAGGCTAGGGACAGTCAGTGGAAACCATCTTCGGCAGTGTTTCGATCTTCGCAGTGCTCTTCTTGGCAGTGCTCTGCGTCCTTTGGATCCTGATTCCCTTCGCCATCTTCGGGATCAAGCCACTGCTCTCGGCGATCCTTGCGGAGCTGCGAAGGGCGAATGAGTTGAAGGCCCACGAGCTTTCCGTCCGCGGCGGCGTAGGTATACCCGTGCAAACGCCTGTTGAGGCTGACCGCCCGACGCTGAAGAACATCTTGGCGGAAGTGAAGCAGCCATAAAAAACCCCGCCGTAGCGGGGGTTTTTCAAGGATTCTTGACTGGCGCCTGGGTCGTGGAAGATGCCGGCGGGGGAGCCTGTTCCACCCGTTTGGCTGCTCTTTCTGGCTCCCTGGCGGCCGGTGCCGCGACGGCTATCTCTACTGCCGGAGCAGTAGGAACCTCGCGCTGTGACGTTTCCGAGCTGATATAGCTACGTACAAATGCACCAACGATGACGCCCAATAGGGCAAGCAGTCCGGTGAGAGTTCCAGCCAGCACCCAAACCTTCAAGGCTGAGATCTTGCCCTCGACGTCTCTGCTCTGATTGGCGAGGTCGATCCTGATGCCCGAAACTCCCTCACGAATCTGCTCCCGAAATTGAGCATTTTCAACTTGGGTTGATCCAATAAATCCTCGCAGCGTCTCGCGGAAAAGAGCGTTCTCAGCTTGGAAGCTTGCCATGGCAGTCTTCATCTCAGCTCGAGCCTCTGAATTTTCACGGCGCATCACTTCCAGCGTGGCAGCAACCTTTGCTTCGGAAGCAGCCATGTTCGCCTTGGACTCCTCTACGGACCGTTCGCTCATATCCTCATCATCGGGCTTCGGTGGTAGCTTTTCAATGATGACCTTCTTTGTGAACTGTTCCGTGAAGACGTTGAACCTTTTTTTAATATGATCAGGATCTGAGAAAAGAGCCTTAGGTGTCGTCATCCGTGGGTCCATCCGTGTTGTTCTCACTTGACTCTCCCTTGTCACCTACCCATAGGGATAACGTTGCCAGTGTATGAAGCTGAACATGCCCGCAATTTGGACACCACAGTCCAAAAACGGGAAGCGCTCGCGTATTTGGGTCTGGGTTGAACTCATAATCCCCGCCTTCCCCCTTCAGGGAGTCTCGAGTCGTAATGACCATCGCTGACTGATCCGCGGGTCCGGTCAACATGATGCTCTGAGGGGAATGACCGCACGCCAAGCATGCTTTCGTGCCAGTCTTCTCGTGCAGGAAGTCGATAGCGTCCTTACCAGTCAGCTCATGGCCGAATGCTGTAACTGTGTAGTCCGTGTAGCCTTTTTCACTGCTCATGTTTCAATCTGCCCATCCGCCAATCCAATGGACACGGCCAATGACCGTGATCGGGTGCCGCTTGGAGACCATAGGCTTGGGCTTGCGCCACTGGTGGTCGCCATGCGGGTTATCGCTTTGGAAATAGACGCCCGTGTCGAGCACCATGGCTCGCTTCACGAAGTACTCCGGGCGCGCCATGCCATCAACCTGGATCACGTACAGCAGGCCATCCGCGACGCGGGTATCTGACGTGTCGAACAGGATTGCGTCCCCGTCCTTGATGGTCGGCTCCATGCTGTCGCCCTTGCCGTAATAGACAGCCAGGTCGCGACCATAGATCCCGCGGCGACGCAGGCTGGTCTTCTTGAACTTGAGGCTATGCGTCTCCGCGTACTCGGCGGCTTCCGCGCCAGCGCCCAACCCTGCGGCCTGAGAGTACCCGACGACGTCATCCCAACCGTCGTCGGAGGGAGCGGGGGAGCTGTACTGCTGCTCGGGCAAATCGTTCCTGATATCGGTGTCCTCAATTCCTAGAGCCGCCGCGAACACCTTGAGAGTCCGGTAGTTCATAGGGATCTTGCCGTTGAGGTACTGGCTGACGGCGCCCTGGGTGATGCCCAGTTCGTGCGCCAGCTTCTCTTGGGTGATGCCGAGTGAACGCGCCTTCTCAGCCCACGCCGCTTTCAGCCGCGCTGCGGCGGCGATATCGGCTGGGGTTGGCTTCGCTTTGCGTGATGCTTCCATATGAGGAACGCTAATTAATGCGTTCATGATTTGCCAATAGCGGCACTATTGACCGATATATCAGCGGCACTCATAATCGAGTAATGGACATCCCCACTTACCGAAAAGAGAAGGGCCTGTCGCAGGCGGCATTCGCCGCTTTGCTGACGGAAACGGGCACGCCTGCCACCCAAGGTCTCGTCTCCCAGTGGGAGAAAGGCACCACTGCCATCAAGGCGGAGCGAGCAATCCAGATTGATCTCGCTACCGGCGGGGCCGTTAGCCGGTTCGAACTGCTGCCCGCAGTGTTCGGCCCGATGCCGGTCCAAACCGACCGGCAGGCCATCTCGGCCGAGGTCGATAGCCGTATGAGCAAGCGCGCGCTGCGTGCGAAGTTCGGTTTCAAGACCGACGCGCCGCTGGCGAAGCTGCTGAGGCTGCCGCTGGAGCAGGTCGAGGCCTGGTCGGAAGAGCAGGGCGTCCCGGCGCTTCCGCAGGTGCTGAGGCTGCTTGGCGTCCAGGAAGAGCAGCCGGCCGCCGAGGCCGCACCGAGCGACCCGGACGCAGACCGAATCATCAACGTGGAGGCTGCCTGAGATGCGCGCGCTGTCAGCCTCAGCAGCCAGCGCACGCGTGCGGTTCTTCAGGGCTGCGTTGGCTTGGAGCGCGCAGCAGGCCCGTCCGGAAAGTAGCTTTCCCACACCGGCTGAAGCTTCCGAAACGCCGCATTCGTGTCTTCCAGATAGTCCCCGTGACCAGCCATCTGAGTTGCGTTCTCTCGATAAAGCATCGAAAGGGCATGCGCCCAGGACTCCCGGAATGAAGCCGGATCGGGGTGCGACTCCATGAGAGCTCGTATGGCCGCCAACTGCAGTCTGTCTTGTGCATACGCCAACGCTTCGGGTGTTGGCAGTTTCTCTTCCGCTTCCATGTCGCCCTCCTTGCAGGCTGTGTTGTTCGCGCTTCCAGCGTAACGCAAGGAGGGCGGCGCCCTCGATCCCTGAGTAGTTGTTGTCCATGGCGCGAATCCTGCGCCACCCGGGCCAGCCCCGAAACCTTGAAACACCAGTCCTCCCAAGGTGAACCCATGACCTGCCGCACCTCCGCCCTCAACTGGATCGACGTCCTCTACAACTCCGTGCGCCGTACGCCCGGCGGCGTGGCCGACGCGGCCGCGTTCCTGGCTGATCGCCGCGGCAAGACCATGCACCCGGAGACGCTGCGCGCAAAGCTGCGCGGCCTGGAGGGTGAGTCGGTATCGATCGAGATCGCCGAGCTGCTGACCGAGTGGATGCAGGAGAAGGCCGGCGGCAGCGAGTACGCCCTGGAGTGGATGCAGGCGCTGGCAGGCCGCTTTGGCATGGCCGTCGACGTGGTGCCGCCTCCGCCGGAGGGAGGCTGGTCGGACGAGATCGGCGCGCTGCAGCTGAAGCTGCTGGACATCACCACCCGCGTTGGCCGCCTGACCGGCACGGCCGTCGAGGCAATGCAGGACCGCTGCATCGACAGCGACGAGGCCGAGCTGATGGTCAGCGAAGCCCGCGCGCTGCGGACCATGGCGCACCGCCTGGAGCGGAACGTGGCCCGCGCTGCAGCGAAGGGCAAGCAACCCAAGAGGGCAACCCGATGAACCATCCCGCGCGCACTACCGATCCCAGCACGAGCCACGAGGCCGCGAGCTACGTCGTCGGAAGCGGCCTGCAGACCCAGCAGCAGGCTTGCGCCCTCGCGGCTGTCCGGCAGCACCCGCGGCTGACCAGCGCTGAGCTGTCGCAGGCCAGCGGCCTCGACCGATTCATGCTTGCCCGTCGTCTGCCGGAGCTGCTTGAGGCCGAGCTGGTGTGCCATGGCGAAGCGAGGAAGTGCGCGGTCAGCGGCCGGCGCGCGATGACGTGGGACCTGGTTTCGACCGGCCACCACGACGAACCGGCGGCGGCCTGACCCATGAGCATCAGCCTGATGACCGCCGCATGGCGCCTTGACCTCGCCGCCGCGCCAAAGCTCGTGCTTCTGGCGATGTGCGACTGGGCCAACGACGACGGCGCGAGCCTGCACCCGTCCGTGCGGCTGGTTTCGATCCGCGCCTCGATGAGCGAGCGCAACGCCAAGCGCGTCCTGCATAACCTGATCGATGCTGGCTGGCTGTCGGTGGTGGGCAATTCCCTGGGCGGCAAGCCGGGAATGACGCGTCAGTACCAGCTCAACGTCGCGGCAATCATGCGAGGGGCGATCGACCCGACGGGTGACAACTTGTCACGGGTGACAAAACAGGTTGGGACGGGTGACACCACGGGTAAGGGACGGGTGACAAACGGAGCAGCGACGGGTGACACCCATGTCACCCAAACCACCATAGAACCATCAGTAGAACCACCAAAAGCAAAGAAGCGCGCAAGCGCGCCAACCGCCCATCCGGCGGATCTGGATTTTTCGACTTGGCCGACCGAGCCGTCCGCCCAAGTCCTGGCCGACTGGCTGCAGCTTCGCCGCCAGCGCCGCGCCCCGGTGACGCCGACCGTGCTCGCCAGCTTCGGCCACGAGCTGCACCAGGCCGCTGCGCTGGGCTTCACCGTCGATGACTGCCTCCGCAAGTGCTGCAACCGCAACTGGCAGGGCTTCGAAGCTGCCTGGCTCGAACGCGAGCTGACCACCACCAACCGTCCCACTGGAGGCACCCATGCAATCCGTCGCGAATCTCCTGCCGAGCGTGTCCTCCGCCATGCCATCGATGGCGAGCGCGCCGACGCCACGCGCGGCCCTGTCCTCGACGGTGACGCGCACGCTGTGGGTTCGAATGGCTGAGATCTACGGCGGCCGCTGGACTGGCAGCTACGGTGACAACCCCAACGAGGGCGCCGCGCTGACCTGGGCGAAGGGGCTGGCCGGCCTGACCGGCGAGCATCTGGCCGCCGGGATCAACGCCTGCATCACCTGCGCCGACCCGTGGCCGCCTACGCTGCCCGAGTTCCGCCTGCGCTGCCTGGGCGTGCCGGCCTTCGCCGCGGTGCGCGCCGACGCTGGCAAGCAGGACGGGTTCACCCGGCTGGTGTGGCAGTACCTCGACGGGCATCGCTACCGGATGGCCAGCTCGGACATGGCCGACCGCCTGCTGCGAGAGGCGTATGACCAGGCCCGCGAGCACGTGATGCGCGGCGGCGCGCTGCCGGAGGCACCGGTGGCCGAGATTGAGCACGAGGTCCGGGAGCAGGTGCCGGCCAGCCGCGAGCAGGTGCAGCAGCACCTCGCGGAGATTGCACGCGAACTGCACCTGTCGGAATCGGAGGTCGACGCAATGGGCGTGGCCGGGCTGATGGATGCCGGCGCCGGTGCAGCGGAGGCGGCCTGATGCGCGCGCTGCGGACCCAGCTGGACATCTTCGAACACGACCCGGCGCGGCTGGCCAAGGCGAACCGTGTGGCCGCCGAGACGGCGCTGATCGACGTGCAGTTCACCGAGACCGAGCGCCAGGAGCGCCACGACTACTACCTGGGCGAGGCGCTGCGGTTGGAAGCGCTAGCCCGCCAATGCCATCGCGCGCCGGCCAGCCGCCGCCGCGTCGCCACACAGACAGGAGCAACAGCCCGATGAAACCACTGGTCATCTACCACGCCAACTGCGCCGACGGGTTCACCGCGGCATGGGCCGTGCGCCAGGCGATGGACGCCGACTTCCACTCGGGTGTTCACGGTGAGGCGCCGCCGGATGTTGCTGGCCGCGACGTGATCCTGGTGGACTTCAGCTACCCGCGCACCCAGCTTGTGGATATGGCTCAGGTCGCGCGATCGATCCTCGTGCTCGACCACCACAAGAGCGCCGAGGCTGAGCTGCGGTCCGGTGCTGTCCACGTCGGCACCATCGGGCAGGCAGGGCTGAAAGCAGCGCGGATCGTCCGGCTCGACAACCTGCCGGATGCGCGCGGGGCCTGGTTGCACTACGAGGAAACGGCCACCGTTCTCGATGGGGTCGTGTGCGCGTTCTTCGACATGGACCGAAGCGGCGCGGGCATCGCGTGGGACTTCTTCCACCCTGGTGCACCGCGTCCTGAGCTGATCGACCACGTGGAAGACCGGGACCTGTGGCGCTTCGCCCTGCCGGGCACGCGGGAGATCCAGGCGGCGGTCTTCAGCTACCCCTACGAGTTCGACGTGTGGGATCTGCTGATGGAGACGCCGATGGAGACGCTGCGCGCCCAGGGCGTGGCGATCGAGCGCAAGCACCACAAGGACGTGGCCGAGCTGGTGAAGGTGGCGAAGCGCCAGATGGTGATCGGTCACTACGAGGTGCCGGTGGCCAGCCTGCCGTACACCCTGGCCAGCGACGCCGGGCACCTGATGGCGAAGGGCCAGCCGTTCGCGGCCTGCTACTACGACAAGGACGGCGGCCGGGTCTTCAGCCTGCGCTCGACCGATCAGGGCGTGGACGTGAGCGAGGTGGCCGCGCTGTACGGTGGCGGCGGGCATGCGCGCGCTGCAGGGTTCACGGTCCCGCGCGACCACGAACTGGCGAGGGCGTGACCATGGAGCGACTGATTGTGTGGTTTCTCAAGAGCGGTGTGCGTCTATTGATGGCGATGGCCGCCGCGGTAGCGCTGGCCGCCTTCGCCGACGCACCGCTATGGGGGGCCCTTGTTGGCGCGTGGGTGTTCCTGATCTACCTGGAGGTGTGCTGATGGACTTTACCGCCTTCAGCACCCGCAGCAAGTACGCCGCCCAGATCAACGCCGGGTACTCGGCCCGCCTCAATGGTGAAGGGCTGAGCACCAACCCGCACATGGTGTGGGTGGACACCCAGGACGAGCTGGAGCCGCGCAAGGTGCAGCCGCTGGGCGAGAAGGCGCTGGCTTGGCAGCACGGGTGGCGCCTCGCCGACCGCGACGAGAAGCGCCGGGCGGGCGCGCGCTGATGTGGTCGAGCGCTCCACCACCGACGCAAGCCGAGGGCGCCCGCATCGAGGCGGCCAAGGTCGGCCCGTGCATGGCGTGCCTGTCGCTGGTCGCCCAGGGCCTGCTCGATCCCGGCCGGACGGTCTACGGCTGCGACTACAACCACGCCAAGAGCGGGAACAAGCGCCGCGGGCATGCCTTTGGGTACGCCCTGTGCGTGTGGCACCACCGCCGTCACCCGATGCAGGGCAAGACGTTCGGCGAGATGCGCGAGATCTACGGCCCGAGCCTGATGGACGGCTCGCGGACCTTCCACGAGACCTACGGGACCGACGACGAGCTGATCGAGCAGCAGACGGTGGTCATCCAACTAAGGGAAGCAGCATGAGCAAGAAGTACGGCGAACTGGCGCAGCAGCTGAGGCAGGTGTTCGACGCCTCTCCGGACGAGTACCTGACCTCGCAGACGCTCTACGAGCGCATGGGCGCGGCCGGCCTGGCTCAGCGGCAGGAACGTGAGCGCATCCGCGACACCTTGCCGTGGCTGGTGCGCTGTGGGTTCCTGGTGAAGCAGGGCCGCGGCATGAAGGCGTGTTTCAAGGCCAGCGGCCAGGGCATGAAGCGCCAGCGTTTGACCGAGGAACAGCTGCAGGAGCGAAAGCGCGAGCGGGCGGCCCGGCGGTCCCAGCGTGAGCGCGCAGAGCGCCTTCAGCGCGCCCGAGCAGCGCGAGTGGGCGTCAAGGCGGCGAACACGCCGGAACCTGCCGCGGTGAAGGTGGACGTCCCGGCCGAGACCGTGGAGCAGTTCCTGGCGCGGGGCGGCCGGGTGCAGCGCCTGACGGCGCACTGGGAGCAGCTGGAGCGAGCGGCATGAGCGACATCGAGAAGAAGGCGCGGGAGCTGCTGGTAACTCAGTACAGAGATCTCGGAATTGAGCCGCAAGCAGCACGCCTGATGGCGCAAGAACATCAACCTGGCGGAGTGCACTACGCCGCCGTGCAAGCCATCGTCGCCGCCCTCGCTCCGCCCAAAGGCTACGTGCTGGTGCCGGTGGAGCCGACTGAGGCGATGAAGGATGCGTTTCAGGGATTCCGTCCCGTCCAGCGAACGAACTTTGCGTGCCGCTATGAAGAAATGCTCGCCGTTCGCCCGGAGGTTTCCGGTGGCTGAGCGCGCGCTGGAGTTGGTGCTGCCCTGGCCGAGCAAGGACCTGTCGCCGAATGCGCGGGTGCATTGGCGAGACCGTTCGAAGGCCACGAAGGCGGCGCGCGAGACAGCGGTGCTGCTTGCCTTCCAGGCGGGCTGGCGGGATGCGTGGCTGCCGGAGGGGAGGCTCAACCTGTGGATCGACTTCTACCAGGCGCCGCGGAAGGTGCTGCCGGATGACGACAACCTGCTGCTCCGGTTCAAGGCGTACCGGGATGGCATTGCCCAGGTGCTGGGCATCGACGACCGGCGTTTCATCAGCCACCCGATGGTGCACGAGGAGCGCAGGAAGGGCGGGCAGGTGGTGGTTCGGATCACGGGCGGGCCGGAAGCGGCCGCCCAACAGCGACAGGAGCAGGGCAATGCAGGTTGATACGTTTGGGGCCTACGTGCGCGCGGAGCTGGAGCACTGGGGCAGAGAGTACGCACTGCACCGAGACTGCGATTACCTGGGCCACCAGTCGAAGAACGTGCTCCAGGTGTTGATCGAGCACAAGGGGGACATGCCGGGCAGGGCCCAGGGTTACAAGCCGCTCGAGTCCGACAGCCGCGCGGAGATGATCGAGGACATCGTGGCCTGCATCAGCCGCGACAATGTTGCGATGGCCTGCTCTCTGCGCGCCTACTACTGTGGTCAGGGGCGGAAAAAGGTGGAGCGGTTCGAAACGGCCATTATGCTCATGTCGAACTGTGGCCAACGAGCGGTCTCGAGTCGGCAGTACCTAAGCCTTGTTGAGCTCGGGTTCCAGCGCATCAGGGGCCGCCTGGAGGGAAGCGCGCTTGCTGCGTAAGTATTGCTGCCATGGGAATGCAGAGCAATAATCCGTCTTTCAACAGGGAGGGGGAGCAGGGATGAAGGTCTTTATCAGTTGGTCTGGAGAGCGAAGCAGGGAGGTGGCCAGTGTGCTGCGCGACTGGCTGTCATGCGTTTTGCAGGCGGTCAAGCCTTGGGTGTCAACAAGGGATATTGATCGAGGCGCTCTCTGGTTCAATGAAATCAATGGTCAACTTCAAGAAGCCACAGTCGGGATAATTTGTCTGACGCAGCAGAATAAGAATCAGCCATGGATATTGTTTGAGGCTGGCGCTCTGGCAAAGGGACTATCAACTTCGCGGGTACTGACGTTGCTCATCGATCTAGACGCCGGTGACGTGAAAGATCCGCTTGCCCAGTTTAATCACACGCTTCCATCGAAGGACGGCTTGCATAGTCTGGTTCACACGCTCAACGCTGCTTTAGGATCAGGTGGGCTGGACGCTAAAGTCCTTGAGCAAGTGTTCGAGACCTACTGGCCGCAATTCGAACAACAGTTCGAGGCGGCTATGCAGAGCACGCCTGAGTCGCCAGCGGATCCGGTGAAGGGCCCAGATGAAGCTATTGCGGAGCTTATTGCTCTCACGAAGACCGTAGCGAATCGTGTAGCTCGAATCGAACAGAGAGAGGTTCACGAACCCACAGAGCAGTCCGCATTCAATATCCGTTCCGTCATACCTCTGACGAAAGAGCAGAGTTCGAGCAACAGCGCGCTGTCCCGCGATATATCGGCGCGAAGGCTAGCGCGCAAAATGCTTAGCGAGGGGCACGATGTGTCGGACGTCAGAGAAGCTGTGATGAAGCTAGTCGGCGTAGGCAAAGCCGATAAGATAGTCGAGGCTGTGCTTCTTTCCACCGTTTCAATGCCTCAGGACGATTGACAGGTGCACACCTATAGCCTAAAGTTTTAGGCACGATGACATAGAAGCCTCCGGTTCCCACCGGGGGCTTTTTCTTTGCCCGCTTCCCGGACCGGATCAACCCTTGCGCCCAGCCGGTGGCGGGGCGGGCGCCCTGACAGAGAAAGCCCATGGCTCGCATCACTCCCCAACAAGCAGGCGGCGTGAACGTCGTGGCGTTCCTGGACATGCTGGCTTGGTCCGAAGGCACCGACAACGGCAAGCAGCCCACCAAGGATCACGGCTATGACGTGATCGTGGGAGGCAGGCTGTTTACCGGCTATGCCGACCACCCGCGCGAGCTGGTGGCGCTGCCCAGGCTGGGCATCAAGTCCACGGCGGCCGGTCGCTACCAGCTGCTGTCGCGGTACTACAACGCATATCGCCGGCTGCTGGGGCTGAAGGACTTTTCTCCGCTCAGCCAGGATCTGATCGCAATCCAGCAGATCAGGGAGCGCCGGGCGCTGGAGCTGGTCAAGGCGGGCCAGGTGGTCAAAGCAATCAGTTTCGTTCGCAACATCTGGGCGAGCCTCCCGGGCGCTGGGTACGGGCAGCACGAGCGGAAGCTGGATGACCTCCTGGCTGCCTACCGCAAAGCCGGTGGCGTGGTCGTGTCATGACGGAGGAAACCGTCCCGTGGTGGATGGCTGGCGGTCTCGCCGCGTTCTGGGTGGCAAGGGAAACATGGGGAGCGCTGCTCTCCCGCCGCAAAGAGCGGACCGAGACGGACGCCAATGTCGACCTGTTGAACGGCTTGGTGCAGCGCGTTAAGTCACTGGAGGAATCCCAAGCGGCAACCACGCTGCAGCTGGCCGAGGAAATCAAGTTGCGCATGACTGCGCAGGAAGAGGCTCACCGACTGAGGCTGCGGGTTATGTCGCTGGAGTCGGCCATGCGCCAAGTCGGCGCGGTCATCCCGCCGGAGACGCCGTGATGATCCGTCTTTACGCCCTGCTCGTTGCTGCAGCACTGGCCTTGTCCTTCTGGGCAGGTTGGTCCTGGCGTGGCGACCGTGCCGAGGGCGCACAGTTCAGGGAGCAGGCTGGCGTCAGCTCCGCGGTAGCGGAGCAGGTCAACCAAGCCCGCGCGACCGAGCACGCCCAGGCCGAAACCATGGCCACCATCGGAGCGAAGCATGAAGAAGATCGCGGTGCGGCCCCGGCCGTCGCTGATGCTGTTGTGGCTGACCTGCGCTCTGGCGCTCTCCGCCTGCGCAACGACCTCGCCGCGTGCCACACCGATCTTCTGTCCCAGACCGCAGCCGGCACCCTCGAACGTGATGCGGCCACCCAGCGCCGAGAAGAGTTTGCGGGCCGAGTTGTTCGAATCGGCCGTGACGCCGACGACCAGCTCCGCGCCTGCCAAGCCGTGATCCAGGCGGACCGTTAATGCCTGCGCGTGCCCCGAAGCATCGACCGCACAGCGCCGGCGCCGTGGCCCACGTCCCGGCTGAGGCCGCTCGACTCACCACTGCACAGCGCGGCTACGGCGGGCGCTGGCAGAAGGCCCGCGAGACGTTCCTCAAACGCGCGCCGCTCTGTGCGGAGTGCCAGCGATCCGGCCGTGTGAGGCTCGCTACGGTGGTCGATCACATCAAACCGCACAAACGCTGCCAGGCGCTGTTCTGGGACACCGACAACTGGCAGGCCCTGTGCAAGCGCTGCCATGACGCCAAAACGGCCCGGGAAGACGGTGGATTCGGGAACGCCGTGCGGTCGGCGCGTGTTCCATAAATAGAACGGAATTTAACGAAAAATTAACGGGACGGGTGGGGGGAGGTCAAAAGTTTGAGAGTCATTCTCATCTGACCATACGGTCGCCCGTTCTTTCCCACCGTCAGTTGGAAAAAACCATTTTTATCAGTTCAGCCGTTGCGCTGATGGAACGAACCATGGGAAATCCTCGTAAGCCGACATCGCTGAAAGTGGTGGCGGGGACGGACCGTCCGGATCGTGAACCCGCGGCGTCGGTCGATCTACCACTCGTGTCGGATGTCCCCTCGGCGCCTGATTGGCTGCCGAACGCGCATGCTATCAAGGAATGGGACCGGTTGGCGCCAATCCTGCACGCGAACAAGCTGCTGACCGAGGCAGGGCTTTCTGCCTTCGGCCAGCTGTGCGCGCTGCATGGCAACACCGTGCAGCTCTACTCGGCCGGCTTGGCGCCGGTGGCTTCGATGGTGTCCCAGCTGCGCGGCCTGATGAACGACTTCGGGCTGACGCCAGTCGCCCAGGGCAAGGTCAGGCCGTCCGGCGATGTCGAAAAGACGGGAAATTCATTCGCCAATAACGGGGCGAAGCGGAAGACCCGTGCGTGATTACGTTGGCATCGCCACGGCGTATGCCGAAGAGGCCGTAGCCGACAAGAAGGGCAAGAAGTTCGGTAAATGGATTCGGCTGGCCGGCAAGCGGTTCCTCGCGGACGTCAAGCGCGCCAAGCGGAAGCGGCCGCCGTTCCTGTTCGATGAGTGGCACGCATGCGATCCATGCGACTTCATCGAGAAGCTCCCGCACGTTGAAGGGAAGTGGGCACGGCCAGAGATCGAGCTGCACCGGTCCCACGTGTTTTTCGTGGTGCAGCTGTTCGGCTTCCGCAATCTCGATGGCAGCCGGCGCTTCACCTCGGCGCTGTTTGCGGTTGCCCGCAAGAACGCCAAGTCCACGTTGGCCGCGGCGATTCTGCTCTACTGCCAGTGCTGTGAAGAGGAAGAGGGCGCCCAGATCATCTCGGCGGCCACGACCGGCAGCCAGGCGCGGATCATCTTCAACGTCGCCAAGCGCATGACCGAGAAGACGCCTGACCTGCAGGAGGCATTCGGGCTTGCGTGCTGGGCCAACGCGATCAGCCGGGTGGAGACGGGCGCAACCTTCAAGCCCATCAACTCCAAGGCCAGCACGCAGGACGGCCTGAACCCGTCGCATGTAGGCCTGGACGAGATACACGCTCACAAATCGGCGGACCTGTTGAACGTGCTGACGTCGGCGGCAGGCGCACGCAGCAACCCGCTTTGGCTGTACACCACGACCGAGGGCTACACGAACCCGGGGCCGTGGGGCGAGATCAGGCAGTTCGCCAAGCAGGTGCTGCAGGGCATCTTGGGCGACTCGGCCGACCACTTCCTGGTGGTGTTCTTCGCTGTCGACGATGACGACGACGAGTTCGACGAATCAGCCTGGCCGAAGGCCAACCCGCTGATGGACGCGAACCCGCACCTGCTGAAGGCCATCCGCAAGGAGGCCGTCGAAGCGCGGCAGATGCCCTCGAAGCTGGCCGAGTTCAAGATCAAGCGGCTCAACCGGCCGGCGTCCTCCGCCACCGGTTGGGTAGACCTGACGAAGTGGCAGAAGTGCGGCGGCGCCGTCGACCTGGACTGGCTGGCCGGGCAGCCCTGCTGGGCCGCATTCGACCTGGCGAGCACCTTGGACATGACGTCCTGGCGCCTCGTGTGGAAGGTGGACGACGTCTATTACACCTGGGGCCGTCGTTTCGTCCCGGCGGATGCGGTGCGTTCTCGGACCGAGCGCGGCGTGGTTCCGTATGCGGGCTGGGTGGCGGCTGGCTTGATCGAGACGACTGAAGGCGAGGTCACCGACTACACCGTGGTGGAGGCGAGGATCCGCGAGGACATTGCCCGCTTCGCTCCCCAGTCGATCGGCTATGACCGCTGGAACGCGGCGGAGATTGCGCAACGCCTCCTGGCGGACGGGCACCCACTGGTCGAGTTCAACCAGACGACGAAGAACTACCACCCCGCGATGCAGGAGCTGGAGCGGGCCTACATCGGCAAAAGGATCCAGCACGGAAACGACCCGGTCCTGAACTGGTGTGCCTCCAACCTCATCGCTGTGAAAGACGGAAACCTGAATATGAAGCCCGACAAGAAGCGGTCGCCGGACAAGATCGATGACATGGCTTCCCTGCTGATGGCGGTGGGCTTGTCGATGGCTGCAGAAGAAGGCGAGGGCGACCTCGATGACTTCTTCTCTAACCCAATCGTGGTGGGCTGATGTCTCAGGAAAACAAACGTCGCCGCCCCGGTCGAATTAAGTCATCGGTTCTGAAATGGCTAGGCGTGCCCATCGGCCTGACCGATGAGGCTTTCTGGTCTGCCTGGAACGGCGGTGGCTCCGCCGCCGGAAAATCGGTGACGCACCGGACCGTGTTGCAGCTGTCTGCGGCTATGGCATGCGTGCGCCTGATCTCTCAGACCTTGGCGACACTCCCGCTTGGCTTCTTCGAACGAAAGCCGGATGGGACTCGCGCAGCTGCGCCTCGGCATCCCCTGTACGAGCTTCTTCACAACCAGCCCAATGCCGACATGACGGCTGTGCAATTTTGGGAGGTTGTCCTGGTCAGCCTGCTTCTGTGGGGAAACGCCTACGCAGAGAAAACCACCAGTGCTGGCCGGCTGGTGAGTTTGGAGTTTCTTCAGCCGCAGCGAGTGGCTGTAAGGCGGCTCACTACCGGCGAGCTGGAATACCGCTACACCGGAACCGACGGCCGGCAGAGAGTCATCGGCGAAGGGAGCATGTGGCACATCCGTGGCTTCAGCGTGGATGGAGCGATGGGTGTCTCTGCCATCCAGGCTGGTGCCCACGTTTTCGGCGCCGCGATGGCGGCCGATGAGGCATCCGCGAAGGTCTTCGCCAACGGAATGAACGTCGGCGGCGTTCTCAGCACTGATCAAATTCTCAGCAAGGAGAACCGCAACACCTTCCGCGCCAACATGCAGGCCGAGTTCTCTGGGGCGATGAATGCGGGCAAGACCATGCTGCTCGAGGCCGGGATGAAGTATCAGCAGGTGCCAATGAATCCTGAGGACGCCCAGCTTCTTGGCACTCGTGCATTCAACGTAGAAGAGATTTGCCGGTGGTTTGGCGTGCCACCCTTCATGGTTGGCCACTCGGAGAAGTCAACCAGTTGGGGGACGGGCATCGAGCAGCAGATGATCGGATTCCTGACCTTCTCGCTCACGCCTTGGCTGCGTCGCATTGAGCAATCCATTCGCAAGGATTTACTGGCGCCGGCCGAGCGAGCTGTCTTCTTCGCAGAGTTTGCTGTCGAAGGGCTGTTGCGCGCTGATAGCGCTGCACGAGCGCAGTTCTACTCAACGATGGCCCAGAACGGCTTCTTGACCCGCAACGAGGGTCGCGCCAAAGAGAACCTGCCACCGCTACCTGGTGGCGACGTTCTGACTGTGCAATCCAATCTAGTGCCGCTTGATCAACTGGGTGGTTCGACCGGCGACCAAAAGGCCCGATCCGCGCTGCTCGCATGGCTTCAAATCGATAGCGACAACGGGAAAGACCCATGAATCGAAAGAATGCATCCCTGAAGATCAGGGACTTCGACCTCTCCGTGAAGGCCGTCAGTGATGACGGCCTTTTCTCTGGCTACGGATCCGTCTTCGAGACGGTGGATAGCTATCGAGAAGTCGTCATGCCAGGTGCGTTTGCCGAGAGCTTGGCGGAAATCAAAGCCAAGGGAAGGCCGGTGCCGGTCCTCTGGCAGCACCGCACCGGGGAGCCAATCGGCATTTACACGTCCTTGGTAGAAGACGCGCACGGGTTGAAGGTCGAAGGGCAGCTCATCCTGGACGGTGTCGCCCGTGCCAAGGAGGCTCACGCCCTGATGAAGGCAGGAGCAGTCTCTGGCCTGTCGATCGGCTACTACGTGCGTGAGGACAGTTGGGACGAGAAGGAGCGCGTCAGGCTGCTGAAGAAGGTGGATCTCGTGGAGATCTCCCTTGTCACATTCCCCGCCAATGACGATGCCCGTGTCGACGCCATCAAGTCGAAGCTCGCGCATGGCTCGCTTCCCACCCTTCCTGAATTTGAGCAGCTCCTGCGCGAGGCAGGCTTCTCAAAAAGCCAGTCCACGGTTATCGCCAACCGTGGACTGAAGCATCTGCTGGACCGGAGTGAGTCCGGGAGCACGGCGAACGAAATCACTGGCATGGCCAATCAACTTGGCCGCCTCACCCTCCCGACTTTCTGAGGAATCACTATGTCCCGATACACCAACCTCGCCAGCTCCATCGGCCGCGGCCTGAAGAATGCCCAGAACCTTGACGACCAGCTCGAACTCAAGGGCCTGATCGGCCAGCTCAACGAGCGTGACAACGAGATCAAGCTGTTCGCCGAGAAGGCGACCAACGAGATCAAGGAGCACGGCAAGATCCTGGACGACACCAAGGGCGCGCTGGAGCTTCTCTCCAAGAGCGGCCTTGAGATCAACGCGCGCTTGCTCGAGGTCGAGCAGAAGCTCGCGCGCCGCGCGGCGGCCAATGATCCGGATGGCGCCAAGTCCATCGGTGAGCAGTTCACCGATTCCGAGGACTTCACCGGCCTGGCCGCCAAGGGGCGCGGTATTGCCCGTATGAACCTGAAGGCTGTCACGTCGATCACCAGCGCCACCACAGGCACCGGCGGCGTCGGCGCGGGCATTCAGCCCACTCGCGTTCCCGGCATTGTGGCGGGCCCGGATCGCCCGTTCACGATCCGCGACCTGCTCATGCCCGGACGCACCTCGTCCAACTCGGTCGAGTTCGTGCAGGAATCTGGCTTCCAGAACATGGCCGCGGCGGTGGCCGAGACGACCCTCAAGCCGCAGTCCGATCTGTCCTTCGAGCTGAAGCAGACGCCGGTACGCACGTTGGCCCACTGGTTCCTGGCGTCGAAGCAGGTGCTGGCGGATATTCCGCTGCTGCAGAGCTACATCAATGGCCGCGCCATCTACGGCCTGAAGTACGTCGAAGAAGCCCAGCTTCTGGCGGGTGACGGTACTGGCCAGAATATCCTCGGCTTGATTCCGCAGGCCACTGCCTTCGATGAGACCCTGCGCAAGGCCGGCGATACGAAGATCGACCTCCTGCGCCGCGCCATCCTCCAGGTTCGTGTCGCTGAGTACCGTGCGAGCGGCATTGCCCTGAACCCGGTCGACTGGGCCGATATCGAACTGCAGAAGGACGAGCAGGGCCGATACATCTGGGTCAACGTGGTGGAGGGCGGCCAGCCGCGCATGTGGAAGCTGCCCGTCGTGGACTCCACCGCGATCCCCGAGGGCGAGTTCCTGGTGGGTGCGTTCGATATCGCGGCCCAGGTATTCGACCGTGAGGATGCCGCTGTCGAGGTCTCGACTGAGGACAGCGACAACTTCCGCAAGAACATGGTCACGATCCGCGCTGAAGAGCGCCTCGCTTTGGCGGTCTACCGCCCGGAGTCCTTCGTGCACGGCACCTTCGAAGACTCGACCCCGTAACCAGCGGCCCGGAGCGGCTCAAGTAGGTGGCGGGCCTTAGGGCCCGCCACAGGAGAATTCCATGAAGTACATCGCCAAGAAGGGGTTCAACGACCCCAACGGATACCAGCGCCGCGACACGGAGTGGACAGGGTGCGAGCGAAGGGCAAAGGAGCTGCTGCTTCTGGACCTGATTGCGCCGGCCGCCCAAGAAAAAGCCGCGCCCAAGGCGGAAAACAAGATGCGTCAGGAGTTCGAGAACAAGTCGGAACTCAGCTCGCCGAGCCCGGTTGAAGCTGCATCGACTGGGCCGGCGGACAATCCTCCTGCCAAGGAAGTGAGCGCCAGTTCGGCAGGCGCCGCGCTGGTTGCCCAGAACGCGGCTGACGTGGTCGCCGCAGTGGTTCAGGTCGCCGACGCGGATGTACTGGCCGCCGGCCTCGAGGCAGAGCACGCCAAGGGTGAGAAGGCGCGAAAGAGCGTCATCGAGGCACTCACTTCTGCCATCGCCTCCATCGCCTCCGCGCAGCCCCAGGCCTGAGCCATGCGCTTGGTGACCATCGAACAGGCCCGGCAGCACTGCCGGGTCGATAGCGACGACGACCAGATGCTGACGCTCTACGGCGGAGCGGCAGAGGACGCCGCTCAGAAGTTCCTGAATCGGCGGGTTTACGAGGACGAGGCTGCGCTGGCAGCTGCGGTGCTTAACGGCACCGCGGGCTGCGACCCGATCGTCGTCAATGACGCGATCCGTGCAGCGGTGCTCCTCACCCTCGGCCACCTGTATGCGAACCGCGAAAACGTCATCACCGGCAGCGCGGTTTCGGAGATGAAGGAAGGCACCCGCAGCCTGCTCTGGCCCTACCGGGTCGGGCTGGGGGTTTGACGTGGCCTGCCAGGGTTGCCAGCGGCGCCGTGCCTGGCTGTTGAAATGGATGGGGATTGCCAATGAACGAGCAAAACGTGCTGTCGGAAGCGCTGACGGCCTCGGCCGCGGCACAGATGGCGCAGGCGGAAGCGATGATGGCCCTGGCGCAAGCGCTGGCGGAGAACGCGGAGGCGACCAACCGGCTGATGGACTACGTCTGCCAGAGTGAGGACGTGGAGGCTGATCCGGACGCGGGCACCTACATGAGCGGGAAGCCGCGGTGATCGCCGCCGGACGCCTCCGCCACCGGGTCCTGATACAGAACCCCGTGGAGAGCCAAGATCCCAGATCCGGCGCACCCATCACGACGTGGACCGATCTGGCCACCGTGTTCGCGGAAGTCGTGCCGGCGTCCGTCCGCGAGTTCGTCGCCGCCCAGGCCGTCGACAGTGAGGTGACCGCTCGCATCACCATCCGGCACCGTGCCGGTGTCACCGACAAGAGCCGCATCATCCACAGGGGGCAGGTCTACAACGTGCACGGCGTGCTGGCTGACCCGGTCAGCGGGCTGGAATACATGACTTTGCCATGCAGCGAGGGGGTCAACGATGGCTGACGACATCCGGTTCGACGTCAGCGGCCTCGCCGGTGTTCGAGAGCGCATGAAGGGGCTGAAGGCGGAGGTCAACTTCCGCGCGGGAAGGACGGCGCTGCGCGCGGCGTCGCGAGTGCTTCGCGACCAGGCGCGGGAGAATGCAAGAAAGCTTGACGACCCAACGACCCCGGAAGAGATCTGGAAAAACATCGATATTCGATGGAATTCGAGAGCATTCAAGCGTGATGGCGTCCTGCCATTTCGATTGGGTGTCCTTGGCGGTGCGCGGAAGTACGGTAAGACCGTACTGAACGTACGGCGCCGGAGGGTCGGTCAGACCTACAGGACGCTCGGCAGCGCAGCCAATCCCGGTGGAGATACCTGGTATTGGAGGTTCCTCGAGTTCGGAACCGAGCAGACGGCGGCACGACCTTTTTTGCGGCCGGTCGCGTCTCAGGCAGGGCAGAAGGCGATTGACGTGTTTGCCACGAAGCTGAGCGAAGGCATTGATCGGGCACTGGCCAAGCAGGCACAGGGGGCCCTGAAGTGATCGCCCCCATCTTCCAGGCCTGCACCGCCAGCGCGGCGGTGTTGGCTCTCTTTGGGGCCAACCCCACGCGGGTCTACCCGTTCGGACTGGTCGAGAAGCCACCGGCGCGGCCCTATGTGGTCTGGCAGACGCTCCCCGGTGACGGACCCGCCCAGTACATCGGCAATCGTCCGGATGTGGATGGCTACACGATCCAGATCGACGTCTACCACGACGACCCCGTGTCGCTGCTGGCTGCGGCCCGAGCGATCCGCGACGCGGTCGAGGGTCAGGCCTATGTGACCCGCTGGGGCGACCAGGTGAAAGACCCCGAAACCAAGCTGTACCGCTACTCGTTCGACGTGGACTGGCTCGTGCCGCGCTGAAGACGTTCGTCCGTTTCACCCACCCACACCCCGCACTGCGGGGTTTCTTTATGCCCGCAGGGAGACATTCATGAGCATGCTGACGCAAGGCACCCAGCTGTACGGCCTGATCAATGGCCAGATCCGCGAGATCGAGTGCATCACCAACTTCAACCCGGGCGCGAACCCGGCGGACCAGATCGAAGACACCTGCCTGTCCGAGACGAGCAGCCGCACCTACAAGAAGGGCCTGCGCACGCCCGGTCAGGCCTCGGTCACGATCAACGCCGACCCGCGCAACGAGAGCCACTACCTGATGTGGGAGCTGGGGGAGGCGGCCTCGGATGAGCTGATCCAGTGGGCTATCGGCTGGTCGGACGGTGTGGATATCGCCCCCACGCTGGCCCCGGGCGGCTCGATCAGCGCCATCAACGTCACCAGCGGCGGCACCGGCTACACCAGCGCACCCACCGTGACCCTGACGGGCGGCGGCGGCAGCGGCGCCACGGCAACGGCCATTGTGGATAGCGGCTCGGTGATCGGCGTTGCTATCACCAATCCTGGGACCGGCTACACCGGCGTCCCGACGGTCGCCTTCACCGGCGGCGCCGGGTCGGGTGCGGCCGCCGCTGCCGTGCGAAACGCCGAGCCGGAGATGGTGCTGCCGGAGGGGCGGACCTGGTACACCTTCCGCGGCTACGTCGCCGATTTCCCGTTCGACTTCCAGGCGAACGCAGTGGTTTCCACGGCAGCCAGCCTGCAGCGCTCCGGCGCGGGGGTCTGGGTGCGTAAGGCGGTGACCCCGTGACGGCTGCGAAGACCTCGGGCCGCAAGCAGGCGGCGCCGCCGGCGTCCGTCCCGAAGAGCAAGGCGGTAGACCTGTCGATCGCTGGTCTGCTGCAGGCCGGCGCCTTCACCGGCCGGCCGGTCGAGAAAGAGATCAGCTGGCGCCAGGGCGAGCAGGAGTTCACCGCCACGGTGTTCGTGCGCCCGCTGGGCTTCCAGTCCGCCATTTCCGACGTGCTCGCCGCCGGCGGACGCGAGGACAGCGTGGCCGGCCGTATCGCCGCATCCATCTGCGATGAGCAGGGCAAGCCCGTCTTCACGGTGGGCGACATCACCGGTGCGTCCAATGCGGACCGCGGCGCGCTCGACGGCGCCCTGACGTTGGCGCTGCTGAGCGCCATCGGCGAGGTCAACTCGCTGGGAAAAGCTACGAGCTAACACCGGAAGACGAGTTCTGGTGCGAGCTGGTGCTTAACGGCATCGGCGGCGAAACCATTGCTGTGGCGAAGGAACGCCTCAGCGCTCGTGAGGTGAGGCTCTGGGCTGCATACCGGGAACGCCACGGAGGCTTGAACCCGATGATGCGCGCCGACTGGAACGCTGGCTTGCTCGCCAGCCTGTTCGCCAACAGCAAGCGCAAGCCGTCAGCCCCGGCATTCCAAGTAACTGACTTCCTTCGATACCAGAAAGCGGAGCCGATCGGCCTTGATGAGGCGATGGCGAGCTGGGGATAACTGCACATGTCACGACGTTCTCTCGGCACGCTGACCATCGACGTCATTGCCGAGATCGGCGGCTTTGCCTCCGGCTTGGACAAGTCGGAGCGCCAGACGGAGAAGTGGCGCAAGAATGTAGAAAAGCAGGCGAAAATGGCCGGCGTTGCCCTGGGCACGGCAATCGCTGCGGGTGTAACCGGCCTGGCGGCCGGCATCGCCAGGGTGATCACCAACAGCGCGGCCGCCGAGCAAGAAGTTGCCCAGCTCGATGCGATCATCAAATCGACTGGCGGCGCTGCTGGATACACCCGCCAGCAGCTGCTGGATATGGCGGACACCCTTGCGTCCAAGTCCACGTTCAGCGGTGGCGAGATAGTCGAGGCTCAGACGCGACTGCTGTCCTACTCTGGCGTATTGGGGACAAACATCCCCCGCGCGATGCAGGCCATCATCGACCAGTCGGCTCGGCTGGGCATCAGCGTGAGTCAGTCAGCGGAGACCATTGGCCGCGCGCTGGAGTCGCCGGGCAAGGCTGCCGCAGCACTGGCTCAGTCGGGTTTCGGTGCGGCCTTCACGAAGGAGGTGCGTGGCACCATCGATGAGCTGGTGAAGGCCGGCAAGGAAGGTGAGGCCCAGGTGATGATTCTGGAGATCCTGGAAGAGTCCTATGGAGGTGCCGCCCAGGCAGCCCGTGACACCTTCAGCGGCGCACTGAAGGCGCTGCGTCACGCACTAGATGACCTCACGACGGCAAAGGACGGAAGTCTCGGCAGCGCCACCACCGCTGTGAACGAACTGACCACGGCACTCAATGATCCGCGCACCAAGGATGGCTTCGACAAGCTCATCTCCTATGCAGTAGATACCACCGGTAATTTCCTGCGGCTCACTGGTTCGCTTGTCGAATTCATCGCCAAGACGCGTGATCTGTCACGGCTTGATGCCGGTGGGGCGCTGAAAGACGCGAGCGAAGGCGCGCTGAACCAGCAGATTGCCACGCTGACCGAGCGACTGAAGCTCGAACAGAAGACGACCTCCGGTTTTCTGGGGCTGCCGCTCACCGGTGCCCAGGAACAAGAGCGCCTCAAGAGAATCAACGGCCTGACCCAGCAGCGTCTAGATATTCAGCGAGAACTGACGAGCCGCTACCTCGCAGAGAACTTCAAGGGCGTCACTGCCACGGTGGACACCACGGCGGGAACACCTGAAGCGGCGGCTGAGGCAGCTCGAAAGGCGGCCACAGCCGCGGCGGCCGATGCTGAGAACGCCAAGAAGCGGGCAGAAGCCTACAAGCAGCTGCAGCGCGCCTATGCAGCCGCCGGCCTCGAGCTGAAGCGCCAGATCGAGCTGTTCGATACCAGCACCGATAAGTCCGGCAAGGCCACCGAACTCCAGAAACTGAACTTCGAGCTGGCCGAAGGCGCTCTGAAGGGTCTCAACGACCAAGATAAGGAGCGGCTGCGCTTAGGTGCCATTGAGCTTGATCGACTCCATGCGATAAAGGACGCGAACGAGCAGGCCGCCAAATCCGCTGAGTTTGCACGGAACGCGCAGACAGCGCTGGATAACGCGCGGGCTACCCTAGCGGTCGAGTTTGTCGGGGCCGGGGAAGGCGCGCAGGCCAGGGAGCGTGCGCGAGACCTTCTTCAGATCGAGGCCGACTACCAGAAACAGCGGCAGGCGCTGTTCGAGCAGTACCAGTCCGGCGACATCACCGAGAGCCTCTACAAGGCGGAGACCCAGAGTCTTCAGTCTGCGCTGGATGAGCGGCTCCGGATGCAGCAGGATCACTACCGCAAGCTCGATGACCTCAGGGGCGACTGGCAGGCAGGCATGTCCGATGCCTGGGCCGATTACGCCACGAAGGCGGCAGACGCGAACCAGCACGCCTACGATGCGGTGACAGGATTCCTGGACACCACCACCGGCGACGTGGCTGAGAGCATCGCCGATCTGGTGAAGGGAAACGAATCACTGACCGACTCGGTGAAGAACCTCGTTGTGTCCATGGGCGAGACGGTGATCGACACGCTGTCCCGCATGGCCGCGCAGTGGCTGGTGTACCAGGCCACCCAGAAGCTTGTCGGCGAGGCCACGAGCCAGTCGTCCACTGCTGCTTTGACCGGTAACGCAGTGGCCATGTCGGCCCAGGCGGCAATCGCAGCCTACGCTTCGACCGCTGCGATCCCGATCACGGGCCCCATCGCGGCGCCGGCGGCCGCCGCTGCAGCCCTGGCGGCCACTGCGCCGTACGTGGCCGCCGTCGCGGCATCGTCCGGGCTGTCAGGCATGGCGCACGACGGTATCGACGCGGTTCCCGAAACAGGCACCTGGCTGCTGCAGAAGGGCGAGCGTGTCACGACTGCCGCGACCAGCGCAAAGCTGGATGCGACCTTGGAACGAGTGGCCCGCGACACGAGCACAGGCGGCGGGGGTGGCGACACCAACGAGTTCAACTTCAACGTCAACGGATCGCTCAGTGAGCGGGAGCGGCTGATGATGGAGCAGACGGTGCTCAGGGCCGTGACCATGGCGCGGAAGGACCGCGTTGCAGACACCACGTCGGGCACCGGCCCGCAGTCCCGCGCGATGCGCTCGAACTGGAACGTCAGAAGGAAGGTCGGGTAATGGCGTTGATCATGCAACCTCAGTGGCTGCCCGAGCCGCTGCGCGACGGGTATGGCCTGCGCCACGTCTCGCCGCTGAAGCGGTCCACGTTCGTCAGTGGCCGATCGATGCCGCGGCGTGCCTACACGGCGACGCCCACGGAGGTCGAAGCCCGCTGGCTGCTGGACGACGGCCAAGCCGCGCTGTTCGAAAAGTGGTTCCAGGAAGGGCTGAGCGACGGCGTCGCCTGGTTCGCGTGTCGGCTGCGCAGCCCACTGGGCATGGACTACTACAAGAGCCGGTTCACCGACATCTACGATGGTCCGACGCTGACCAACAGCAACCTGTGGCTGATCACGGCACCGCTGGAGATCTACAGCCGGCCGCTGCTGGCAGACGGCTGGTCTGAGTATCCCGAAGGAATCCTGCAGGCCAGCGTCATCGACGTGGCTGCAAACAGGGAGTGGCCCAGGCCATGAGCATTCTTGAACGGCTGTACGCCTCCGGCGGCGCGGAGGTGGAGCACGAAACCCTGGCGATCGCGGTCGGCAGCAAGACCCACTACCTCACCAAGGGCTGGGAAGACATCACCGCGGTGCTGGAGACAGGGCAGGCGGTGACTTTCAAGGCCTGCGGGATGGATGTGGCCAAGCCCTCGCGCAATGCCGATGGCGTACAAGACCTCCGATTTGCGCTGACCAACATCGACGGCGTGGTGAGCACGGAGATCCGCGCGGCGCTGGCCGCCCGGCTGGAGATGACGGTCACCCTTCGGGTGTACCTGAGCAACGACCTGCTGGCGCCGGCCAAGAAGCCGTTGTCGATGGTGATCAAGGGCGGGCAGTGGACCGCTACGGAGGTCCAGGTGACCGCCGGCTTCTTGAACATCCTCGACACGGCCTGGCCG
>Ga0213826_1000390_pt1 | contig 25725 bp, 24 predicted proteins | sample MC6MC0899MG_FD_180668 | JGI IMG/M metagenome (GOLD analysis project Ga0213826, IMG submission 180668) | Enriched soil aggregate microbial communities from Iowa State University, Ames, United States - MC6-MC0899-MG | ecosystem: Environmental > Terrestrial > Soil > Unclassified | place: USA: Iowa...
GTAAAGGAACGCCCGCTGATAATGCCCCAATTGAATCGTTTCATGCGACACTCAAAGCAGAAACGTTTTATCTCGACGGATTAACTCGAACTACAACAGCCATTGTAGATCAAACCGTAAGAGATTAAATAAATTATTATAACAATACTCGAATTCAATTGAAATTAAACAACCAGTCTCCAATTAATTATCGGAAACTGGTTGGGTGATGCTTTTTTGAGACTGTCTCACTTATGGGGTTCAGTCCCAACAAGCTCTCTTCCTTTTTTGTTTTATAAGATCGGTGTCAATAAACGAGAAATGGATTCTTTAAATTTGATCAGTGTTGAACGGTTTTTGTACATCTCCCACGTTAATTCAGTACAATCAAAAATATCCTTTTCAAATAGTTCTGCAAGTTGATGTGAAATGTTGGCATCATAGATAAATGCATTGACTTCGAAATTTAAGCTGAAGCTACGTACATCGATATTAGCTGTACCAACTGAGGAGGCTTCATCATCGATAATAATGGCCTTGGCATGAATGAAGCCCTTTTCATATATATATACTTTTGCTCCTGCACGAAGTAACTGTCCAACATAGGAATAAGTAGCCCAATAAACGAACATGTGATCAGGCTTGTTAGGTATCATAATTCGTACATCAATACCAGACAATGTTGCAATTTTGATGGCATCTAAGAAACTTACATCTGGAATAAAATAAGGCGTTTGAATGTAAATATACTTTTTGGCCATGTTTATTAGCTTTAAGTAACCAATCTTAATTTGTTCCCAATCTGAGTCTGGTCCGCTTGATACAATTTGTAAACCAACATCACCTTTTTTCGGTATAGCTGGGAAGTAGCGGTCAGAATAACCCATTTTTTGCTGGGAACTTGCTTGATTCCAATCTAATAGAAAGCGTGTTTGTAGTGGATGCACGGCACTGCCTTCAATACGTAAGTGTGTATCTCGCCAATAACCGAACTTTTTTTGTAAACCTAAATATTCATCCCCAACATTAAAACCTCCGATATAGCCAATACGGCCATCAATGACTACAATTTTTCGGTGATTTCTAAAATTCAACCGGGGATTAAGGAGTGGGAAGATGGATGGGAAGAATACTTCTACTTCGCCCCCAACATTAAGCAACTCTTTAAAATGACGTTTCTTCACATTGCGTGAGCCCATCTCGTCGTAAAGGAGGCGAACCTTGACACCTTGTTGTGCCTTTTTAATCAGGGCGTGAACGATACGTGTTCCTAAATCATCAAGACGGAAGATATAGTATTGAATGTGGATATGATCTTTAGCTGCTTCAATATCTTTAAGGAGTTCTTCAAATTTATTGGCGCCATCATCAAAAATATCTAGATGGTTGTCCTGTGTTAAGACTGCATTGTTTGTTCTTAGGTGCATGTAAATCATCTCTTGATAATTTTCTGCATTTGAAATACGAAACTCAAATGTTTCATCACGAATGGCATTCATTTGATAGTTGATAAGCGTATCAATACCGATATCTTTACGCCCTTCCCAACGGAATAAATGTTTTTTTCGTAATTGTCTTCCAAGTAATAGATACAAAATAAATCCAGCTAATGGTATGAAAAATAGTACGAGAATCCATGCCCATGTAGATGTAGCATCTTTACGTTCTAAAAAAATGATAGTCATGGCTAATAAAATATTAAAAAATAAAGTTAAAGGAACTAAATATTCTATATCTGTAAAAATGCTCATTCCTACACCTGCCTTTACTATTGATAATAACATACTTAGTATAGCCTACTTCAAAAGAGGAAAGAAGATACGAAATAGCTAGTTAGCATAGAAAAGGATTACCTCTTAGAATTGTCAGAGATAATCCGAATTGCTGGTCAGTCATTGTCCCATGGGATTCTTAAATATTTATTCAAAACGTAAAGATTTTTTAGAGGCTTTAAAGATAAAAATGAAGCTGATAGAAAGAATGGCGATAACTGCCGATGTATAGTAACCGAGACTTGCATGCATTGTAAATAACCATGTGAAAAATAGCGGTCCAAGTATGCGTCCTAAGTTATCCATAGAATATGAAAGTCCTGCAGCTGTTCCATATTGTCCACCGGATTCTTTAGAGGAAAGTGAAACAACACATGTTCTAGCAAGTGCATTTCCGGCTGTGAAGACACATAGTGCTAGCCCTGCGATAAATAGATTAGCGGTCAATGTGAATAATAACATCCCAATGGCAGTTACAATTTGAGCGCCGATTAACCAAGTTGTCTCACTGCCATTTTTAATACGTCGAACGACACCACCTTGAATTGCCGCATCAACGAAGCCACTAAACATAAATAAATAACCGATTTGTAATGGTGTAATTTGAATTTTCTCGATTTGGAACAATTGGAATGTAGCTTCTACACCTGCCAACATAAAAGTTACTAAAAACGAAAACATAAATAAGTAACGCACACGATATTGTAGCATCTTCCCAGCACCTTTTGGCACAATAGCACGTTTATTTGAATCTTTTCGTTTTTCAGGTTCTTTTAAGACGAAACTTGCATAAATAAATAATAGTGCAATTAATATAGCTGAGGCGATAAACGGTAATTGCAGGCTATAATGCCCTAACACCCCACCGATTGCTGGACCAAAAATAAATCCTAGACCAATGGACATGCCCATAAAGCCCATATATTTATTACGTGTTTCCTCACTAGACATATCTGCAATAAATCCTGTTACAGCTGTATATAGAGCTCCTGAAAATAATCCTCCAACAATGCGGGAAACATACAAAATAGCTAGGTTATCGATAAATAATGAAAAAATAACAAAGCTCAGGCTAAAACCTATTAGTCCTGTTAAGATGAGCTGTTTACGTCCTACCTTATCTGATAGCATGCCCCAAAGTGGCGCAGTGAAAAAGCTTGCTAGTGAATAAACTGTTAGTAACCCACCGACATGGAGGTCATCCCAGTTTTGCTGCACAATAACCTCTGGTAAGACAGGAATAATAATGCCAAAACCTAGGTAAACGAGGAATTGAACAGACATTAATAATAGAATTGCCTTTTTCATACAGTTCCCTGCTTTCATACAATATTTCAATATGTATATTCTACCCTTGTTGTTCTTGCTATTACAAGAATACGGCAGGAGAAACATGGATAGACAACTTATTTTTTGTTGAGAGATAAAGTAAATGAATAAAATGTAGCGATTTAGGTTAGTTTATAAATGTTTGGTGGTGAATAGTGATGGGTATAATAATTTACAATGTCACAAAAATGAAAAATTTTAAAGCAAAGTTAAGTGGTATGATAAACTTGTCAGACATCATACTCATAGAAAAATGAAACTTTTTTGCCAATTAAACGTTATATAAAATCGAGGAAAGATTGAGGTGGAATGTATGACGAAAGAAGTAGATTTGAAAAAGATTGTTTCGAATTTATCTAAGTTGGGTGTAACAGCCACTGTAACAAAGTCTCGACTAGAACTTTTAAAAGTGCTAACACCACCAACGCAGACACCGCAAGTTCAAGCTTAACTCGTTTACAATAGAAAAAGGGAAGTCTCAGTAATAGAGGCTTCCCTTTTTCTATATTTATTCATCTTCATCTTGTGTTGTAAACATATACGTCCTATAGTGGAACCGCATACTAAAGACAAGACCGATAGCTAAAGCATTTCCCATTAATGAACTTCCTCCATAGCTGATGAACGGAAGTGGAATACCTGTGATCGGTAATAGTTGAATCGTCATTCCTATATTTTCGAAGACGTGGAAGGTAATCATGGCGATAATACCAGCACAGACATATGTCGAGAATGGATCCTTTAATAAGAGTGTTGTTTTTGTTAAATGATAAATTAGTAAGAAGAAAATACAAATAACAATACTGGCACCAATAAAACCCCATTCTTCACCGATTACAGTAAAAATGAAATCGGTATGGTTCTCTGCTACATAAACTTCTCGATTTCGAAATCCCTTACCGAAAATTTCACCTGAGCCAATGGCGTTTAACGATGTTATTAAATGATAACCATCACTAGAAGAATAGGAGTAGGGATCTAGCCAAGAATAGATACGAGCAAACTGATAGGTTTTAAAACCGAATGTTTTCTCTAAGAAATCTTGCATATAAAGAGCCATCCATAGTAATGAGCCACCTGCTACTACGCCACCTAAAAATGTTGGTAAAATTATTTTCCAGGATATCCCCGCTACAATGATCAGGGCAGCAGTAATGGCGAAGAATACAAGTGCTGAACCAAGGTCGGGCTGTTTCATAATAATTGCCAATGGAACAAATAGGGTTATACCGATTTTTCCTAATAATAAAAAGTCTGTTTTTAACGATCTTAAGGAATAGACTTCATGATGCTTACTAATTAATCGTGCCAGTGCTAAGATGTAAAAAGTTTTCATAAACTCAGAAGGCTGAATATTTCCAAGCGGTGTATGATACCAGCTTTTGGCACCATTAACTGGTGCACCAATTTGTCCTTCTCCCTCAGGCATAAAAATAAGCAGTACCAATAAGGCAATCCCTGCTCCATACATATACCATGACATTTTTTTATATTGATCTGGCTCGAAAAACATCACTATGCCAATTATAACTGCACCAATCACATACCATTGCATTTGTTTTGGAACGTAATTGATGCCATATTGACCTGATGTTTGGGCAGACGCAATAGCTAACAAACTAATGACTAGAAAAGTGAAAAGAATAAAAGCAAGGGTCCAGTCAAAACGATTAGCAAAGTTCCGTTTATTTTCCATAAAATCCACCTAAATTAAAATAGTATCTCAATATGAGTAAATGTAATGCATTTCATCCATTTTCGTTTATAATGTTGAAAGAATAGAGCAAATTCATAATCAGAAGAACTAACATCTACTGATAAGCTTGCAACTTGCTATGATCATTGTCAATGGAACTTTTAAGCAAATAATTATACTCATTGAGTAATCAAAAACCTATATGCAAATGCATGTTTAACATTCCTATTATAACGCAAAAAACACTTTTATGCCTGCGTATATAGTTGTGACGACAATTAACATAAAATGTTTCAAAAAAATCGAGTTTAGTCTTATAATGTAGTGAAGAATGGGGTGATGGTTGTGGCTAAAAAATTAAAGTCAGCTGATGATTTTATGTATCATATTTATGTTCATATGAATGAAGTCGATAAATTTGTCATTTTTAGCGGGTTAAAATTCTCGCAATTTGTGGCTGCACTTGAACCACTGCATCACTTACTATTATTAAAACATTCCTATGAAGACGGTTCTTTTAATATGCATACACAATTTGAATATGTATTGGATGAAGAGGTGCCTCATTTTGTAAAAAAATCAGCGGAGACAAAGGAATTATGTTGGGTTGATTTTATGGATGAGAAGAGGCTAGACCATTTAACACCAATGGAACAGGGAGAATTGCTCTACATAAGTCATAAAAAAGAACCAATTACATCTGCATTTTTTAACAAATTGCAAAATAGATTCGTCTATTATTCTTCAGATTTAGAGAAAATGACAAAAATTTATTTCCGTCATTTAAGTGATTCGGATTTATTGGTTGCAAATGTTTTTAATAGTTTAATTCGTGAAAAGGAACGTAGCTCTGGTTTTTGGCGTCGGAAAGCAAAATCGAGTATTCCTGCCATATCACCTGATTTCTTGCGTTCTTATCGCTCCTTTGCTAAAGACGGTGCGCTATTATCGTTATACCGTATTGAAAAACCAAAAGTGGCTTACGGAATAGAAGTTCGTAACCTATCGGAATATTCTTTTCCCGATGAAGTTTGGGATGATTTAAATACCATTTTGAAAACTGAGCACGATGAATTGATTTATATTATTTAACGAAATATACACTCAAATCTCACCGTCGAAAATTACGGTGGGATTTTTATGTCATTTGTCAAGACGTTTCGTGATAAACTAATAGTACTCAAGAAGTATGTGGAGGGCACAAAAATGAAAAAAAGAATCGGTTTATTATACGGCGGAAAGTCAGCGGAGCATGAGGTGTCATTATCAACAGCTCGTGCAGTCACTGGTGCTTTGAATTTCGAGGAGTATGAAGTATATCCGATTTTCATAACATCTGAAGGAGAATGGCGACGCGGAGATCGTTTGGAAAAGCCTGTAAGCACGATCGAAGAACTGCAATTTGGTGATAATACTACGATTTTAGAAAATAATATTACTGATTTTTTAATCGATAATCATGGCAATTCGGTGCAGTTCGATGTTATTTTTCCATTGTTACATGGTACCAATGGTGAGGATGGAACGGTGCAAGGTTTACTAGAGGTTTTAAATCTACCCTATGTAGGAAATGGGGTTTTAGCTTCTTCTGCGGGAATGGATAAGGTAGTCATGAAGCAATTATTCGAGATTGCTGGCTTACCACAAGTGCCCTATACGTACTTTATTCGCAGTGAGTGGAAGAATGAACAACAGGTAATCATTGAACGCTGTGAAGAAAGATTGAAGTGGCCAATGTTTGTGAAACCTGCAAACTTAGGATCTAGTGTTGGGATTAGCAAAGCTACAAACCGAGATGAATTAATAAAAGCCATTGAGGTTGCCTTACAGTACGATCGCAAAATTGTTGTCGAGCAAGGCATTATCGCTCGAGAAATTGAACTTGCCGTGTTAGGAAATGATTATCCTGAAGTTTCGGTACCTGGTGAAATTAAACCTGTTACAGATTTTTATGATTACGATTCTAAGTATAAGGACGGTTCCACAGCACTTATCATTCCAGCTGAGCTACCGGAGGAAACAGAATCAAGCTTAAAAGAATTGGCAAAACGTGCATTTAAGGCGATTGATGGTAGCGGTTTAGTGCGTGCAGACTTTTTTGTAACAGCTGATAACAGCGTTTACATTAATGAAGTGAATACCCTGCCTGGTTTCACGCCAGTAAGTATGTATCCACTACTGTGGCAACATACAAATGTAAGCTATCCAGAGCTGATTAATCGTTTGATTACGTTAGCTATTGAACGTTATAAAGAAAAACAACAGCTTCACTATAAAAAAGACTGAGTGGGATTATTGTGAAAAAAACATTAAAACAATTAGCTGCATGGTTAAATGAAGATATGTCGGCTTACGATGATACGGTTGTATCAGGGATCTCCATTGATACAAGATCCATTCAACAGGGTGACTTATTTGTGCCATTTCGTGGTGAACATACAAATGGACATCGATTCGTAGCTCAAGCGTTCGAGAAAGGTGCAGGTGCTTCTCTCTGGCAAAAAGATGAACCGAATCCTCCAGAAGGTGTACCTTTATTGTTTGTAGATGATCCAGAAACAGCTTTGCAGGAAATGGCACGAGCTTATCGCAATGAACATAAAGCTAAATTTATTGGCATTACTGGTTCTAACGGTAAAACATCAACAAAAGATATTTTAGCGGGTACACTCGCACCATTTTTTAAGGTACAAAAGACAATTGGGAATTTTAATAATCAATTAGGTTTACCAATTACCCTTTTACAACTTGATGAAGATACCGATGTTGCTGTCCTTGAAATGGGTATGAGTGGATTTGGCGAAATTGAATTTTTAACAAAGCTTGCACGTCCACACATGACGGTTATTACAAACATAGGGGAAGCCCATATGCAGGACTTAGGGTCCCGTGCAGGTATCGCACAGGCAAAGTTTGAAATTATTCGAGGAATGCAGCCAGAGGGTCTATTATTCTATGATGGGGATGAACCATTGCTACAGGAACTAGTGGCAAAGGAACAGCATCTTAATGCAGTAGCGTTTGGATTAGAGTCAGATAACCTTTTATATGCTGATAATATTCACGCTAATGCTGATGGTAGTACCTTTACTACACACGGTACGATAGAGGGTGACTTCTTTATTTCTGTACTTGGAAGGCATCAAGTAAAAAATACATTGGTTGCAATTTTAATTTCTCATCAATTAGGTTTAAATAATGAGCAAATTCGTACATCCTTAGAGCATGTAGTATTAACAGATATGAGGATGCAACAAGTACAAGGTACGAATGGTGCATTATTTATTAACGATGCCTATAATGCTGCTCCAACCTCCGTTAAAGCTGCCATTCAATTTATGGCTACTTCAACTATTCGGCCTGAAAAATGGCTTGTATTAGGGGATATGCTGGAGCTTGGACCGAATGAGCAAAGTTTTCATGAAGAGCTGGCGGAGCATATAAACGAGCATGAAATCGATTATATCTGTCTATTTGGTCCTCGAATGACTTACCTTAATGAAATATTAAAAGAGCGCTTTGAAGCAGGACGGCTATTGTATGAAGAAGAGGATTATACAGCTATTATAGAAAAGCTAGAACTTGCTAATAAGTCATCTATTGTTTTACTTAAAGGTTCGCGTGGTATGAAATTAGAGATAATTTTAAAAGCATTTACAGCATAGTTTACAATGAATCGGTGGGACAAAACGCTCACCGATTCATTCAATTAAGAGGGTTTTTTTTGTTAAACGAGGTGAAGGATTTGTCAATAGGTGTACTATGCATTCATGGGTTTTCGGGTGGTCCCTATGAGATCGAACCGTTTTCAGCATACTTACGGACACATACAGATTGGCTCATTGTAGAACCAACATTGTCAGGGCATGGTGATGCATTGCATATGAGTGGATTTACTGCAAAGCATTGGTTAATGGATGCAGAGCTTGCCTTTCGGACATTAGCTAAAAAAGTAGATGAGGTAATCGTTGTTGGATTTTCAATGGGAGGCATCATAGCCTTATATTTAGCAAAACGTTATAAAGTAAAAAAGCTAGTATTATTGAGTGCCGCTGCCAAATATGTAAGTCCTAAACAATTGGTCAAAGATTTCAAAATGCTTGCTTCAGATGCTTATCATCATAATTTACCAAGTAATGAGCTGTTTTTACGTTATCGACATAAGTTTAATAATGTGCCATTAGCTTCAACCATCGAATTTATGAAATTGGTTAGAATAGTGGAGCCATATTATCGACATATCAAAACTCCTGCTTTTATAGTGCAGGGGAAACTGGATGGAATAGTACCTTATCATACAGCGCAATTTCTTTTTGACGAATTGGCTTCAAGAAATAAAATTTTGTATTTTTCTGATAATAGCAAGCATCATATATGTCTTGAGGAAGATTGCTCCGATTGGTTTCCAAAGGTTTTGCTGTTTTTGAAGGAGATATGAAGTAGTCAGATTATTACGACTCATGCGTTATCGTTGCATACGTTTTAAAGCCATGTTAGACTAGTGTAAGCAATGGATACATTTTGTGCGAAGACTCTTCATATTTGGTTGAAGAGTACTTTTTTTTGAACACAACGGTTTTATTCTAAAGTGAATAATTACGACAGAATCGAACCGCTCGGTAAAGACCGGGCTTTCCTTTTCATATAAGAGAGCTCTACGATCATGTAGAGAGAATTTTTAAGTAACGGAAACGTTCCACTACACAGGCTCGAATTTGCCGACAACTTCATCTGAAAATGTAACCATTTGTCAACTTAAAAGGAAAAAAAGGAGATTGAGAAGTTTGACAAATTTTTCAGAATTAAATATTAGCGAATCTACATTACGCTCAGTAAAGCGTATGGGATTTGAAGAAGCAACACCAATCCAAGAAGGTACTATTCGTTTTGCTATTGAAGGCCGTGATGTATTAGGTCAAGCACAAACTGGTACTGGTAAAACTGCCGCTTTTGGGATTCCACTAATTGAAAAAATTGACCCAAAAAACCCTAATATCCAAGCATTGGTTATTGCTCCAACTCGTGAATTAGCCATTCAAGTATCTGAAGAGCTTTACAAGATTGGTTATGATAAACGTGTGAAATTATTATCAGTTTACGGTGGGCAAGAAATTGGCCGTCAAATCCGTGCACTGAAAAATAGACCTCAAATCATTGTTGGTACGCCAGGACGTATTATTGATCATATTAATCGTCGTACGTTAAAATTAGAAGATGTGCAAACATTAGTACTGGATGAAGCAGATGAAATGTTAAACATGGGCTTTATCGATGATATTAATGCCATTTTAGAAAACGTACCTGCTGAGCGTCAAACATTACTGTTCTCAGCAACAATGCCACCAGCAATCCGTAAAATTGCGGAAACATTTATGCGTGATCCAGAAATCGTAAAAATTAAAGCGAAAGAATTAACAGTTGATAATATTGAACAATATTTCGTGAAGTCTGCTGAACGTGAAAAATTCGATGTTTTATCTCGTTTATTAAATGTGCATCAACCAGAACTTGCTATTATTTTTGGTCGTACAAAACGTCGTGTAGATGAACTAGCACAAGCTTTATCAATTCGTGGCTACCTAGCTGAAGGTATTCATGGTGATTTAAGTCAAGCTAAGCGAATCTCTGTATTGCGTCAATTTAAAGAAAATAAAATTGACATCCTTGTTGCGACAGATGTAGCGGCACGTGGTCTTGATATTTCTGGTGTCACACATGTATACAATTTCGATATTCCACAAGATCCTGAATCTTATGTTCACCGTATCGGTCGTACAGGTCGTGCAGGTAAATCAGGTCTTGCTGTAACATTTGTAACACCACGCGAAATGGGTTACTTACGTATCGTAGAAGAAACTACGAAGAAACGCATGACACCTCTTCGTCCACCAACAACTGATGAAGCATTAGTGGGTCAACAACGATTAGCTGTTGATACACTTGAAGGGCTTATTGCTAATAACAACTTAGGTGATTACCGTATACTTGCGGCAGAAATACTTGATAATCATGAAGCCGTTGACGTTGTAGCAGCAGCTCTTCGCTCATTAACGAAAGAGCCAGACGATACACCGGTTGCAATTTCAGAAGAACGTCCATTACCAATGCGTCGTGAGCGTTCTAGCAGTAATCGTGGCGGAGATCGTGGTCGTGGTGGTAATCGTAACTTTGGCGGACGTCGTGACTCTCGCAGTGGAGATCGCCGTAATAGCAATGGCAATGGCAATAGCAATAGCAATGGCAATAGCCGTCGAGACGGGGGTCGCCGTGAAGGAGGCCGTCGTGAAGGTGGACAAGGTCGTTCTCGTTCTCCTCGACGCCACGAAGATTAATTTTATATGTGGATATTTAAACCTTGCAGTCGTACTGGCTGTAAGGTTTTTTTTCGTATATAGTTGAAACGAAACGGTAACTGATTCCGTATAACATAATATAGAAAAGAGGGGGAATGACATTGAGAGCTCAACCAATTCATCAAATTTCCCGTAAAGGGTTAACTGTATGGCGCTTATATGGAGTCATACAAACATTGGTGCTATTAATTGTAGCCGTGTTAGTAAGCTATGGGACTTATTATTTTGAATGGCCTTTATTTATTTACTACATAGCTGGGGCAATTGTAGTACTAAGTGCCGTACTTTCAGTTTTTATTTTTCCGAAAATTAGATGGGAACGATGGCGGTATGAGGTCCGTGAACATGAAATTGAAGTTCAACATGGCTTATTTGTAGTGAAACGTACGCTCATACCAATGGTACGTGTCCAACATGTTGATACGACACAGGGACCGATATTAAAAAAATACGACTTAGGTAACATTTCCATATCAACAGCAGCAACCGTACATACAATTCCTGCACTTGTCATGGATGAAGCAGATTTACTTCGTGCTCGTATCTCTGAATTAGCAAGGGTGGCGGAAGATGATGTCTAAGGAAATTAATCGTTTACATCCAATATCAGCAGTGATTACGAGCATCAAAGCATTGAAAAGTATGATACTACCAATTGCGATAATTATCATAAGTAACGGCTTTAATTTCTCACTAAATTTTCGTAGTGATCATTTTTTTGATACCATTTTACTTTTCGGTGTATGGGGAGTAGCTGCACTCCTTGCATTGGTGGGAGGCATTATAAAATGGCGGACATTTGTTTATTGGTTTGAGGATGGGGAACTACGCATAAAATATGGATTGTTTGTTAAAAAGAAGCGTTATATTCCTTTTGAACGTATTCAAAGCTTGAACTACAATGAGGGAATTTTTCATCGTATTTTTGGATTAGTCAAAGTTCAGGTAGAAACAGCTGGCAGTAAAGGAGGCAAACCTGAAGTAGAGCTTACCGCAATTCGAAAAGCAGCTGCAGATGTTATCGAATTAGAAATGCGTCGTGCAAAAAATGAAGGTGTGAATCCACTGCATGCAGAGCAGGAGGAAGTTGTAGAAGAATCAGTTTCCACACCAGCTATTTACCATATGTCCATGCGTGATTTACTTGTATTAGCCACAACTTCGGGCGGGATTGGCGTTGTGCTATCGGGGCTTGCTGCTATTGCCTCTCAGTTTTCAGATATTATTCCTTATGAGACTGTTTTTCATGAGTTAGCTGATTTTGTAAAAATTGGGGCATTTTTAGTGGCGCTAACCGTAATGTTCATTTTAATTGTAGCCTGGGTTGTTTCCGTCCTTATCACCCTGATTAATTACTATGATTATACAGTCCGTATTGAAGAAGATAAGCTTATTCTTACTAAAGGACTTTTAGAAAAAAAGCGTATAACTTTACCTTTAAATCGAATTCAAGCTATTCGGATTGTTGAAAATCCATTACGTCAATTAACAGGCTTTGCTACGGTCGTTGTAGAAAGTGCTGGAGGTAACGGAGAAGACGGGATGGATAAAAAAATTACCTTGTTCCCACTCATTAAGAAACAAGATTGTATGGAGTCGTTAGAGCATCTTTTCCCAGAAATGAATTGGTACCCTTCATTTACTCGCTCACCAAAAAAGGCAAGACCGTTCTTCTATCGCATAGATTTTATCTGGCTTGTCCCTATTATTGGCGCATGCAGTTATTTCTTCTACCCATACGGTCTATTATCATTATTGTTAATTCCATTAACGATACTACTTGGTATTTGGCAGCATAAAACAGCAGGCTATCAAATCGATGGAAAGCAACTGGCTTTGCAATATCGAGTATTCAGTCGAGTAACATTGATAATGGAGAAAAAACGAATACAATCTATGGGAAGTACACAATCGTATTTTCAAAAAAGAAAGAATGTTATGTCTATAAAAGCGACAGTCATGTCTGGTGCATCTGGTACAACGGGGAGTGTCTCAAGCCTGGAGCAACATGATGCTGAAACCATATTATCTTGGTATGAACAATAAACATAAAGCTAAACCTTTCAATTTTATGGAAGGATTAGCTTTTTTTATCTATAAAAATCGGGTCATGCTGTTTATAATAAAATAAATAGAACAAAAGGGGTGGGGACTTTGTTTAAATATGATATTAATGAAAGCGCTTATTTGAAGTTATTGGATTTAAGTGATGTTCATGAATTATTTGCATTGACGGATCGTTCAAGGGGGACATTACGCGAATGGCTGCCTTTTGTAGATGGTGTTCAGACAGTTAAGGATACAGAGGTCTTTGTAAAAAAGGCCATGCAACAATATGCAGATAACAATGGCATACAGGCCGGCATCTACTATGAAGGACAGCTCGCTGGTGTGATAGGGTATCATCAAATCAACTGGCAACATAAATGGACAAGCATTGGCTATTGGTTAGGGAATGAGTTTGTTGGTAAGGGACTCGTAACAAATTCAATGAAAACATTAATTGATTACGCCTTTAATTATTTAAAGCTAAATCGTATTGAAGTGAGGGTAGCGGTTGGAAATATTCGCAGCCGTACGATTCCAAAAGTTTTGGGTTTTCATGAAGAAGGACGGTTAAGGGATGCTGAGTGGCTGTATGATCATCATGTAGACCAAGTTGTTTATGGATTAACAGCGGCAGAATGGAAAAAAATTAAGATGGCCAATGAGGCTACCGTAGCTTTGTAAAAGGCTATAAATAGAAAGGGGAGCAGTGCCATGGGATTTAATTATGACTCATGGAGCTGCTCCTCTCTTAAATTACGATTTACCCGCCATTTTTTGTTTACGCCAGCTTAAAATTCTTTTTGGATGTAAATAGATAAGCCCAAGAATAAATCCAGTTACTAAACCACCTAAATGTGCATTGACGTTTACATTGGGCTGAAGAAAAGTCATGATGACACTGATGATGATGATTGGTAAAATGAGCTTACGAAGCATTGGCATTGTTCTACGAGTATAATAAACTAATGCCCCAAAAGCACCGAAAATTCCAAAAATAGCCCCACTTGCACCAAGACTCGTATAATTACTATTATAGAATATATAGGTTGCCATGTTGCCTACAATACCAGATACTAAATAAATTGTAATGAAACGTGCTTTGCCTGCGATTTTTTCAAGCTCTGGTCCAAAGAGATATAAGGAAAACATATTAAAAAACATATGCATAAATCCAGCATGTAAAAACATAGCAGAGAATACACGCCACCACTCACCATTTTGAATCAGGAAATTCGCCTGGATTCCGTAATTCCACAAAAGAGTTCCTACGCCGGGTAAAAGAGACAATACATAAAGAATTAAATTGATTGCTATTAACGTTGATACAATAGGGTAATACTTTGTATATTGCTTAAAATTTTCTGTTCTACTAAACATGGCTCCACCTCAATTTACAATTATTATACATGCCTTGTTGGAAATAGGTAAAGGAGAAGGTCACATGATTAAGGGAATTGGTCTTGATATTGTAGAAATAGACCGTATTGAAAAAGCGATGAAGCGTACAGATAAATTTAAAGAACGCATTTTAACAGCAAGGGAAAAAAAAATATTTGATGGATATTCAGAAACTCGTAAGATAGAGTTTTTAGCAGGAAGATTTGCTGCTAAAGAAGCATTTTCGAAAGCAATGGGTACTGGCATAGGGGAACAATGTAAACTTCATGATATGGAAATATTAAGAGGAGAGGCTGGGAATCCTGTTTTATATTTTAAGGAAGAGCTTGTCAATGGTTTTGTTAGTATTACTCATTCCAAGCAATATGCAGCTGCTCAAGTAATCTTATTAGAATAAGGATGAACTTGTCTAAAAGGTTGGCCAGTAAATTTAACTATATTGCCTTTTCTTCAAATGACATAACTGACAAATACGGTTCATATATTGTCGTAGTGGATTTGAAAGAAGAAAGGGTGAAAACGTGGGCAACCGAATAGTTAAATGGCTCGTCTTACTTTGTACGATATTACTTCTGTCGGCATGTGGTACAGCCTCACAGGAAAAAGTGTTGAAGAAAGTGAATGGGAAATGGGCAGAGACAAATGGCTATGAGTTAAACGCAACGATGGAGATTAAATCAGGTGGGGAGCCTAGAAATTATAATGTGACAGTATGGCATACAAAGCCTGATTTCTATCGAGTAGAAGTAATGGAAAGTGGAAAAGATGTTTCACAAATGATTGTGCGTAATGCGGATGGCGTTTTTGTTGTCACACCAACATTAAACAAAATGTATAAATTCCAAAGTGATTGGCCTAAGAAAAATAGTCAAGCCTATTTGATAGGCGCTCTAGCAGAAGATTTAGCTGAAGATAAAAATCTTGTCATGAAAGAGGAAGAAAAAGCATATATATTTGAAGCGGCTACTAGAAATAGCTATAAAAATAGTATGCCTCATCAGGTAATTACGGTAGATAAGAAAACATTATTGCCAACTTCTGTTGTCATTATGAATGATGTGAAAGAAGAGCAAATTCGCATTACATTTAAGAAAATTAAATTAGGCGTACAGCATGCTGCAAAAGAGTACGCAGTTGAACAATTTACAGATAAAGATAACACTAAAGGTGAACAAGCTACACCTGCTGATAAAGATGGTAAAGAAGAAAAAGATGACCAAGAAGCAGTTGGCGCAGATGTAGAGTATCAGGAATTCCAAACACATTATCCTGTAGTGAACTGGGCACAATTGGCGAATGAAAAAGTCGTGAAAGAAAGTGGAATGGAACGCGTTATCTTAACATTTGAGGGAGATAAAGCATTTACAGTTATGCAGCAACCAGTGTCAAAGGAAAACTCTATGCTACCAGTATCATCACCTGGTGATCCAGTAGACTTAGGCTTTACAATAGGTGCTATTACAGATACTTCGATTAGTTGGGAAAAAGATGGTGTTGAATTCTTTGTAGCTTCAAGTAAACTAACGCGAGATGAAATGATTGAAGTTGCTACATCTATGACGATAAGTAGTATGAAGTAACTTATCTAGCTACAGCTTTCTAGTTTACGAAAGCTGTAGCTTATTGACAATTTAAAAGAAAGCCTGCTGTTTAGAAAATGTTAAGTGATTTCATTTAAAGTGAAAGTTCAGGACTAAAAAACGTTTAATTGTACAAGCTATATAAAAAATATGTATATAATACATAATGTTTTAATTAAAAATAAAGAGGGTATTCTTATGAAGACACAGCAGTATTTTCGACCAACCAAAGCAACGATAGACTTACAAGCAATCCAACAAAACGTCAAAAATTTAAAAAGTTTTTTACGACCTAATGTTCAAATAATTGCTGTAGTAAAGGCGAATGCATATGGTCATGGAGATGTAGCCGTAGCACAGGCAGCTCTTGAGGCTGGTGCCACAATACTGGCAGTGGCAACACCCGATGAAGCATTACATATTCGAGCACATTTTAAAGAACCAGACATACTAATATTAGGTGCATCTCCAGTTTCCTTTGCCCCTTTTGCAGCTCAACAGCGTATAATGCTTACCGTGTTTGATAGTGATTGGGTACAGCAAGCAGCTCCGCTTATAGCGAATGAAGCGCTATCTTTGCAACTACATATTAAAGTAGATAGTGGTATGGGTAGAATTGGCATCCGTTCTGATCAAGAATTGTTAGAGCTGTATCAAACAATAGAGTCTACTGACAATGTAGAGCTGAATGGAATATTTACGCACTTTGCAACAGCAGATGAGAAAGATACGACTCATTTCGATCAACAAGTTCAATTTTTTGAGAACTGTTTAGCTGTAATACCTATGAAGCCACCGCTTGTGCATGCATCAAATACTGCAGCTTCATTAGTAAAGGATTCTTACTTACAATATGATGCTGTTAGATATGGAATTTCAATGTACGGTTTGTCACCGTCCAGCTATGTGGAAAATATATTACCCTTTGCCCTAAAACCTGCGTTTTCGCTTGAAAGTGAGCTTGTTCATGTGAAGCAAATAAAAACAGGCGAATCGGTCGGCTATGGCGCTACATATGTTGCACCTACAGATATGTGGATTGGAACTATTCCAATAGGCTATGCAGATGGTGTTATTCGAAAGTTAGGTGGACAAGAGGTATTAATTGATGGACAGAGAATGCCGATTGTTGGACGAATTTGTATGGACCAATGTATGGTTGCTCTACCAAAAGCATATGCTATAGGTGAGAAGGTAACACTTATTGGCCATCAAGGACAGAATAGGATCTCTATGGATGAATGGGCAGCTAGGCTTGAAACCATTAATTATGAAATACCATGCATTATAACAGCAAGAGTTCCTAGAATATACTTTTAATGTACACCCTTATGCCAATATATTTTAACGTTCAATATTTAGTGTAATGTAATGTGCATTCATGCCAGAGTGTAATGTTGAATTTGGTAAATTAATTAGCACTGGAGATCTTATTTCTTTTCCAAATGTTAGATGATTCATAACTGGTAATGTATTGCAATAATAATTATTCGGCATATACCTTCGACAGCCAACATATTTTTACAATTTGTACTTCAAATTGTCAGATATTTTGTCATTTCATGTCTTTTCAACAATATCTTTCAATGATAGAATGGGAAGTAATGAAAAGTGTATGGTTCCGTTGGAGGTGCTTGCTGTGTACGAGAAAAAGTTAAGAGAAGCTACAATTGCTGTTCAAGACAGACTATTTCTACAAACAAAGGAAGTAATTGAAGGTGAATCTTTTGTGCGTATTTTGGCGCGCAAAAATTTAATGCAGGAGCAACCAAATCAAATACGGGAAGCTATGATTAAAGGATATGTTGAAATGTCTCATATTAATTTAATGATCGCGAGTGAATGCTTGCATGCAGAATATGAAGCACAACATATGGTGGAGCGTCTCGTTAGCGGGGGATGACACTTTGAATGTAAAACGTGGTGACGTTTTTTTTGCAGATTTATCACCGGTAGTAGGCTCTGAACAAGGGGGTACTAGGCCGGTGCTGATTATTCAAAATGATATTGGAAATCGATTTAGTCCGACTGTCATCATCGCGGCTATCACTGCACAGATTCAAAAGGCAAAGTTACCGACACACGTTGAAATCAATGCTGAAAAGTATGGTTTTGAACGTGATTCGGTTATTTTGCTAGAACAAGTGCGGACAATTGATAAGTCAAGATTGACAGATCGCATTACGCAACTTGATCATGCTGTGATGGAAAAAGTTGATGGTGCGCTGATGATCAGTTTAGGTCTAGTTAAATTTTGATATACATATGTGTATAGAAACATCGAGATAATTGATATCTCGATGTTTTTTTTTGTCTCGTCTATTCATTTACTTATTTTGCTTAATTTCGAGGGTAGATATTGTATGGATGGAAAATAATCTAGCCGTAATTATGTTAAGACATATTTGATAAATAATAGAAAAAGATTTAAGATATACACAAGATTTTTAATAATAATAGATTATTAAAAAAATTCTAAAAGGTATATGAAAATATACATAGAATATTCCATTTATAAATTCTATAAAGTTTAAATTACGTTTAGCATGTCGAATTAACGTGTAAGAGTAATACTCCGTAAGGAAATGGAGGGACAGCAGTGACAAGTAAGTCTTCGGTTGAAATTATTACAGAGTGGGATATTGTTGCAGCAAGACAACTGGGGCGCAATGAGGCAAAGGCACTTGGATTTGGCACTGTTGATCAAGCTCGTATAACCACTGCTATTAGTGAATTAGCAAGGAATATCTATTTATATGCGAGTATAGGTGTGATTGAAATTGAAAGGGTCGAGTCAGAAACTGAAAAGAAAATCGTAGTTGTTGCAACTGATCGAGGACCTGGAATTAAGGATGTTCGCAAGGTAATGGAGGATGGTTATTCTACTTCTGGGGGACTAGGTGCTGGCCTTCCGGGTGTTAAGCGATTGATGGACAACTTAGACATTCAATCTGTCGTTGGAGAGGGTACTATAATACGTACAGAAAAATGGCTGCGTTAGGACGTGAAGAAATTGAAACAATTAGAAGCCCAGTATAAAAAGATATTGTCAGATTATATGGTTAATCAAACGGAAAGAAACTTATATATTGCTCAAAATTTCACACGTCAATTAATTCAAAAAAATATAGCTCCAGAGGATGTCGTGAGTATTCATAAAAATGCTGTTGAACAAATATTTCCTGATCGAATGAGTGAATCGCAGCCAGCATATGATTTTCTCATTGAAGTAATGGTACATTATGGCATGGCACATCGAGAGCATCAAAGCTTACTTCAAAAACAAGCGGAGTACGAGATGGAAATGAAAATCGCAACTAATATTCAAAAGACTTTATTAAAATCACATGTACCCCAGCTGCACAGTATTGATATAGGAATGATCTCTGTTCCTATTCGTAAAATGAATGGTGATTATGTACATTTTTTTCATGATCGAGAAGAGTATTTAAGTATGGCTGTGACAGATGTAGTGGGGAAGGGAGTGCCTGCCGCCCTATGCATGTCGATGGTGAAATATGGACTTGAGACATTGGGTTATGCCTATAAAGATCCTTCATATGTTTTAGAAGTCATCAACAGGGTAATTGAAAAAGGTGTTGATGATAGTATGTTTGTTTCTATGTTCTATGGTTGCTTAAATATTCGCCAAAACATATTTTCCTATGCTTCGGCAGGGCATGAACCGGCTTTACATTATAGGGCAAAGCATGATGAGTTTGTTTCTTTAGAAGCTAAAGGCTTATTATTAGGTGTATTGCCTGAAACAAAATATACGTTTCATGAAATTGTTTTAGAGGAAGATGATTTGATCATCATGATGACCGATGGAGTAACAGAGTTTAGAGCACTGGATGACTTAAATTCACGAGAGATTATTACAGCACTCATAAAAGAAAATAAGTATTTAACAGCCCAGCAATTGTGTCAGCTTCTTTATAGAGAGATAGAGAAAGTACAGAATTTTAAACTTTCTGATGATTTTACTGTAGTTATTTTAAAAAAATAGGTTTACGTTTTAATGAAACAGGGAACAGAAAATAGTCTAACAAATATGGTGGAGGTGTGCTATATGGACGTTACAATACATTTTAAAGAAATTGATCATAAATTATTTGGCTTTGTTGAGGGTGAAATTGATACGTTTACGGCATCTGGATTACGAGAGGAATTAGAAGCTGTAAAGATTACAGAAGGATTAGAAGTTGAACTTGATTTATCAAAGGTTAATTACATGGATAGTACGGGACTAGGGATTTTTGTTGCTTTTTACAAAAGAGCATTACGTGAAAATGGCAAAGTGAAGCTCGTTGGTTTATCGAGTAGATTACAAAGATTGTTTGAAATTACTGGTCTAAGTGATTTGATGGATATTGAAACTGATAAAAAGGTGGAATTAAGATAATGAAGGAATTTGACTATATTGAAATTAGAGTTCCTGCTAAACCGCAATTTGTCAGTGTTATTCGGTTAACTGTCTCGGGCTTAGCAAGTAGGATTGGCTTTAATTATGATGATATCGAAGACTTAAAAATTGCTGCAAGTGAGGCTGTGACTAATGTTGTACACCATGCTTATAAAGAAGATGAAGAAGGTGAAATCGTCATCGGGTGTGCGTTGTATGACCATAAAATGGAAATGATGATTGCTGATTATGGCAATAGTTTTAATTTTGAAGAGATCAAGTCTAAGATTGGACCGTACCATCCTGAGGAAAACATTGCAGGGCTAAGAGAAGGTGGGTTAGGACTATATTTAATGGAAACTTTGATGGATGAGGTGATGATCAATAACGATGGTGGCGTAACTGTCTTTATGACAAAGTATGTCACTAGGGAGCAGGTGGAAAAAAATGTCGAAAGAATCACTACATAAATCTTCATCCAAGGAAGATGTATTAAAGTGGATTGAATTGTACCAGTCAACGGAGGATGATGAAGCACAAACGAACTTAGTGATTCATTATCGATATCTAGTTGAGTCAATAGCACGGAAATATTCGAATGGTAAATCTTATTATGATGATATTGTTCAAGTAGGGATGCTGGGATTACTAGGTGCAATCAGACGTTTTGATCCAAATTTTGGTCGTAGTTTTGAAGCATTTGCTGTGCCAACAATTGTAGGGGAAATCAAACGCTTTTTACGTGATAAAACATGGGATGTTCATGTACCTAGACGAATAAAAGAAATAGGCCCGAGAATCAAAACAACAGTGGAGGCGCTGACAATTGAATTGCAGCGTTCTCCATCCATTAAAGAAATTGCCAAGCGTTTAGAGGTAGCGGAGGAAGAGGTATTAGAGGCTATGGAAATGAGCCGTAGTTATCAAGCTCTTTCTATGGATCATTCAATAGAGTCAGATTCAGATGGTAGTACAGTTACGCTGTTCGATATTTTAGGTAGGGAAGACGATGGCTATGAAATAACTGATAAACGAATGATTGTTTCAGAAGCAATGGTTGTTTTAAATGAAAGAGAAAGACAAATTATTCAGCTTACATATTTAGAGCAACTTAGTCAAAAAGAAGCTGGAGAACGATTAGGAATTTCTCAAATGCATGTATCTAGAATACAAAGAAAAGCAATAAAGAAATTACAAGAGGCTATTCTAGCAAGTGGCGGTGTTTCGCTCTAATCCATCCATGGTGTGTTGTTAACCATACTTAACACCCTTAAAATGACTGAAAATAGTCTACTCATATTCGGCTGGGTAGACTATTTTTTTGCATTTTTAGTTAAGTGTAATGGTAAAATGAAAAGAAAAAGGTAGTGATGATGTGGAACAAAAACAAATGTTACAGCTCATTGCAAAAGATGTAGCGGTCAAACCAGGGCAAGTAGATGCTGTAATTAAATTATTAGAAGAGGGAAATACCGTACCATTTATTGCTCGTTATCGAAAAGAAGTAACGGGATCCCTTGATGAGGTGCAAATTAAAGCTGTAGAGGATCGTTATCACTACATACAGCAGCTCGAACAACGTAAAGAAGAGGTTATCCGATTAATCCAAGAGCAAGAAAAGCTTACACCAGAATTAGAAAAATCCATTTTATCAGCAACAGTCTTACAGCGTGTGGAGGATTTATATAGACCCTATAAGCAAAAACGACGTACTAAGGCAACTATTGCAAAAGAAAAGGGATTAGAACCTCTTGCAGAACTTTTATTAGGTTTTAGTAATGACACATTAGAACAATTAGCTGTTAAATTTGTGGATAATGATCTGGTAGCCAATGCTGAAGACGCGCTTGCAGGAGCAAGAGATATTTTAGCAGAACGCTTTGCTGATGATGCTGCTATCCGTGAGAAAATTCGTTCCTATTCGTTGAAAGATGGTGTACTTGTAACGAATGTAAAAAATGCAGAAACGGACGAAAAAAATGTATTTGAAATGTATTACGATTATGAGGAACCTGTTAATCGTATTGTTCCTCATCGTATTTTAGCGATAAATCGTGGAGAAAAGGAAGACGTTTTGAAAGTTTCGATCCGTGTACCAGTGGACCGAGTATTGATGATCATGTGGAAGGAATGGATACCAGCAACGGGATCGTCTCCTGCTATTGTTGAAGTGAAGCTGGCTATAGAGGATTCGTACAAGCGTTTAATTCAACCATCTATTGAAAGAGAAATACGTAATGAGCTTACAGAAAAAGCAGAAACACAAGCTATTCATATTTTCTCTGAGAATTTACGTAATCTATTACTACAGCCTCCTATGAAAGGTAAATATGTCTTGGGAGTCGACCCAGCTTATCGTACAGGTTGTAAATTAGCTATTGTAGATGAAACAGGGAAGATGCTAGAGGTTACTGCTATCTATCCACATCCACCTAAACCAGATGTGGCAAAATCAAAAGCTGTTGTAAAAGCAATTTTAGCTAAATATCCAATAAGTATTATTGCAATCGGAAACGGTACAGCTTCTCGTGAAACAGAACAATTTATAGTGGATGTATTGAACGAGCTAACTACTGACGTAGCCTACGTTATTGTCAATGAAGCAGGGGCGTCTGTTTACTCAGCATCTGACATTGCCCGTACTGAATTCCCGGATTTACAGGTTGAGCAACGAAGCGCGGTGTCCATTGCTCGTCGTTTACAAGATCCATTATCAGAGTTAGTGAAAATTGAACCAAAAGCTGTTGGCGTTGGTCAGTATCAGCATGATGTTTCTCAAAAAAAATTAAATGAATCACTAACATTTATAGTAGAAACAGCTGTTAACCAAGTGGGGGTTGATGTAAACACGGCCTCTTCATCACTCTTACAATATGTTTCTGGTTTATCAAAAACTGTTGCAGAGAATATCGTAAAGGTTCGCGAAGAAAATGGTCAATTTACTACGCGTGTGCAGTTAAAAAAAATCCCAAGGCTAGGTGCGAAAACCTACGAACAAGCAATTGGTTTCTTACGTATCTCTGAGGCGAAAAATCCATTTGACGCTACGGGTATCCACCCGGAAAGCTATAATCTTGCTGAACAAATTTTAGCAGAGGCGAAAATCGATAAAAAAGAGCTTGGGACGCAGAAAGCAGAAGAAGCTATTGCAGCTTTAAATATCCAAACATTAAGTGATGTGCTAGAAATCGGTGTTGTAACGATTCGAGATATTGTAGATACTTTAATGAAGCCAAGTCGTGACCCGCGTGATGCCTTTCCTCAGCCATTGCTTAAAACCGATGTATTAAAAATGGAAGATTTAAAAGTGGGTATGGAGCTACAGGGAACTGTTCGAAATGTAGTAGACTTCGGGGCTTTTGTTGATATTGGCGTTAAACAAGATGGACTTGTGCATATATCAAAACTTCAAAATAGACGTATTAAACATCCATTAGAAGTTGTTGCATTAGGTGATATTGTAACCGTTTGGGTAGAACAGATTGATGTAAATAAAGGACGCATTTCTTTAACAATGCTTCCGCCTAAAAATCAAACAATAGATTGAGTAATAAATAATTACCACACTGTGCATACTACACAGTGTGGTATTCTTGTTGTTGGAGGTGATCAAGATGGACAATGAGGAGCTACAACAGCTTGTGTGTCAAATTTCTTTGGAAAGTTTTCAAAAGCCATTTATGCATCAAGCTTATTTTAATGGGAGATTACGTTCAACTGGCGGTCGGTATCTTTTACAATCTCACAATATCGAGATCAATCCCAAAGCCTATGAGTTATACGGTCTTAAAGAAATCCAAGGCATTGTACTTCATGAATTGTGTCATTACCATTTACATATCGAAGGTAAGGGATATCAGCATCGAGATAAAGATTTCAGGGAACTATTAAGAAATGTAAATGCACCACGTTTTTGTTCAACATTACATACTTCTAAATCATCTACTAAAAAACAGCGACGCTACACATATACTTGTGTTAATTGCCAGCGACTATATGTAAGGAAAATAAAAATGAATGTTGAAAAGTATTGTTGTAGCAAGTGTTTAGGGGGGCTTAAATTATTGGAGTAAAAAAAAATCAAAAAAAGATTGACGTATTGTTGAGTTATCCCTATAATAGTAAAAGTCGACAAGATAACAACGACAACATAACATTAATTATTCCGAAGTAGCTCAGTTGGTAGTAGCACCTGACTGTTAATCAGGTTGTCGCAGGTTCGAGTCCTGCCTTCGGAGCCATGGCCCCTTGGTCAAGCGGTTAAGACACCGCCCTTTCACGGCGGTAACACGGGTTCGAATCCCGTAGGGGTCATTTTCATAATTTTAAATACAATAATAATGGTCCCGTGGTGTAGCGGTTAACATGCCTGCCTGTCACGCAGGAGATCGCCGGTTCGATCCCGGTCGGGACCGCCACTTATTGGGGTATAGCCAAGCGGTAAGGCAACGGATTTTGATTCCGTCATGCCTAGGTTCGAATCCTAGTACCCCAGCCATTCATTTCTTAATTTGAGCCATTAGCTCAGTTGGTAGAGCATCTGACTTTTAATCAGAGGGTCGAAGGTTCGAGTCCTTCATGGCTCATCTTTTCTTAAGGAAAAAGGTTGACTTTCTATATCGTTATAGTATAATGAGAAAGTTACTAATCGAATGCGGTCGTGGCGGAACGGCAGACGCGCTAGGTTGAGGGCCTAGTGGGGGCAACCCCGTGGAGGTTCAAGTCCTCTCGGCCGCACCAAAGTCAATTATATATATGCGCCCGTAGCTCAATTGGATAGAGCGTCTGACTACGGATCAGAAGGTTGTGGGTTCGACTCCTGCCGGGCGCGCCAAATTTTATAAAATGCGGGTGTAGTTTAATGGTAAAACCTCAGCCTTCCAAGCTGATGTCGTGAGTTCGATTCTCATCACCCGCTCCAAAAAAAGTGTTGACAACCATTTGGTTGTTTGATAAGATGAAATAGTTGTCTGATTGGACAATGTGTGAACCTTGAAAACTGAACAAGCAAAACGTAATCAATATAGTTTTTAGTAGCTAGCCTTGCTAGTGAACGAAACAAAATTTTGGACATCAAAATTGATGCCAGCAAAACAATTTGAGCTAATCAAATTTCTTTTATGGAGAGTTTGATCCTGGCTCAGGACGAACGCTGGCGGCGTGC
>Ga0213826_1000398_pt1 | contig 24975 bp, 14 predicted proteins | sample MC6MC0899MG_FD_180668 | JGI IMG/M metagenome (GOLD analysis project Ga0213826, IMG submission 180668) | Enriched soil aggregate microbial communities from Iowa State University, Ames, United States - MC6-MC0899-MG | ecosystem: Environmental > Terrestrial > Soil > Unclassified | place: USA: Iowa...
CAATACTTGCTGTTCCGTTAGTTCCGCCGTTACATGCCACGTTCGTTTGAGAAGTGGTTGCGCTCATTGCCGTAGGTTGCGTTACAGTAATTGTTCTTGTAATGGTACATGCATTTGCATCTGTTACTGTTACTGTGTACGCTCCTGCTGCCAATCCTGTAGCTGTTGCCGCAGTTCCACCGCTTGGTGACCATGAATAAGTGTAAGGTGCTGTTCCTCCTGTTACAACAATACTTGCTGTTCCGTTAGTTCCGCCGTTACATGCCACGTTCGTTTGAGAAGTGGTTGCACTCATTGCTGTTGGCTGAGTGATCGTTGCACTTACTGTTCCCGTACATCCGTTACCATCAGTAATCGTTACCGTGTAAGTCCCAGCTGATAATTCTGTACGATCCTCTGTGGTGATTCCTCCTCCCCAGTTGAAAGTATAAGGTGCTGTTCCTCCTGTTGGAGTTAAATTAATAGCTCCTGTTGAACCTCCGTTACATGCAATGTTCGTAACTACTGTTGTTCCTGAAATTGCTGTAGGTTGAGTTATTGTTACCGTTCTTGTAATGGTACATAAGTTAGCATCCGTTACCGTTACGGTATAAGTTCCTGCAACTAATCCTGTAGCTGTTGCCGCAGTTCCACCGCTCGGTGACCATGAATAAGTGTAAGGTGCTGTTCCTCCCGTTACAACAATACTTGCTGTTCCGTTAGTTCCTCCGTTACATGCCACGTTCGTTTGAGAAGTTGTGGCACTCATCGCTGTTGGCTGAGTTACTGTCGCACTTACTGTTCCTGTACATCCGTTTGCATCAGTAATTGTTACTGTGTAAGTTCCTGCAGCTAAACCTGTACGGTCTTCTGTAGTGATTCCTCCTCCCCAGTTGAAAGTATAAGGTGCTGTTCCTCCGGTTGGAGTTAAGTTAATAGCTCCTGTAGAACCTCCGTTACATGCAATGTTTGTAACAACCGTTGTTCCTGAAACTGCTGATGCAGGTTGAGTAATTGTTACTGTTCTTGTAATTGTACATGCATTAGCATCTGTCACTGTTACCGTGTAAGTTCCTGCGGCTAATCCTGAAGCTGTTGCTGCAGTTCCACCGCTTTGTGACCATGAGTAAGTGTAAGGTGCTGTTCCGCCCGTTACAACAATATTTGCTGTTCCGTTAGATCCTCCGTTACATGAAATGTTTGTTTGAGAAGTTGTTGCACTCATTGCTGTTGGCTGAGTGATTGTTACCATTCTCGTAATTGTACATGCATTAGCATCCGTTACTGTTACTGTATAAGCTCCTGCTGATAATCCTGTTGCTGTTGCTGCTGTTCCACCGCTCGGTGACCATGAATAAGTGTAAGGTGCTGTTCCTCCCGTTACAACAATACTTGCTGTTCCGTTAGATCCTCCGTTACATGAAATGTTTGTTTGAGAAGTTGTTGCACTCATTGCTGTTGGCTGAGTGATTGTTACCGTTCTCGTAATTGTACATGCATTAGCATCCGTTACAGTTACTGTGTAAGTTCCTGCTGATAATCCTGAAGCTGTTGCTGCAGTTCCACCGCTCGGTGACCATGAATAAGTGTAAGGTGCTGTTCCTCCCGTTACAACAATACTTGCTGTTCCGTTAGATCCTCCGTTACATGAAATGTTTGTTTGAGAAGTTGTTGCACTCATTGCTGTTGGCTGAGCGATGGTAGCACTTATTGTTTTGGTACATCCGTTTGCATCAGTAATGGTTACTGTGTAAGTTCCTGCTGCTAAACCTGTACGATCTTCTGTGGTGATTCCTCCTCCCCAGTTGAAAGTATAAGGAGCTGCTCCTCCTGTTGGTGTTAAATTAATAGCTCCTGTAGAACCTCCGTTACATGCAATATTTGTAACTACTGTTGTTCCTGAGATTGCTGTAGGTTGAGTGATTGTTACTGTTCTTGTGATTGTACATGCATTGGCATCCGTTACTGTTACTGTATAAGTTCCTGCGGCTAAGCCTGAAGCTGTTGCTGCAGTTCCTCCTGTTGGAGACCATGAGTATGTATAAGGTGCTGTTCCTCCCGTTACAACAATACTTGCTGTTCCGTTAGTTCCTCCGTTACATGAAATATTCGTTTGAGAAGTCGTTGCACTCATTGCTGTTGGCTGAGTTACAGTAGCACTTACTGTTCCTGTACATCCGTTAGCATCAGTAATGGTTACTGTATAAGTTCCTGCTGCTAATCCTGTACGATCTTCTGTGGTGATTCCTCCTCCCCAGTTGAAAGTATAAGGCGCTGCTCCACCTGTTGGTGTTAAGTTAATAGCTCCTGTTGAACCTCCGTTACATGCAATATTTGTAACTACTGTTGTTCCTGAAATTGCTGTAGGTTGAGTAATTGTTACTGTTCTTGTGATTGTACATGTATTGGCATCTGTTACAGTTACTGTATACGCTCCTGCTGCCAAACCTGTTGCTGTTGCTGCAGTTCCACCGCTCGGTGACCATGAATAAATATAAGGTGCTGTTCCTCCCGTTACAACAATACTTGCTGTTCCGTTAGTTCCTCCGTTACATGAAATATTTGTTTGAGAAGTTGTTGCACTCATTGCTGTTGGCTGAGTTACAGTAGCACTTACTGTTCCCGTACATCCGTTAGCATCAGTAATGGTTACTGTGTAAGTTCCAGCTGCTAAGCCTGTACGATCTTCTGTGGTGATTCCTCCTCCCCAGTTGAAAGTATAAGGCGCTGCTCCACCTGTTGGTGTTAAGTTAATAGCTCCTGTTGAACCTCCGTTACATGCAATATTTGTAACTACTGTTGTTCCTGAAATTGCTGTAGGTTGAGTAATTGTTACTGTTCTTGTGATTGTACATGTATTGGCATCTGTTACAGTTACTGTATACGCTCCTGCTGCCAAACCTGTTGCTGTTGCTGCAGTTCCACCGCTCGGAGACCATGAATAAATATAAGGTGCTGTTCCTCCCGTTACAACAATACTTGCTGTTCCGTTCGTTCCTCCGTTACATGCCACATTCGTTTGAGAAGTGGTTGCACTCATTGCTGTTGGCTGAGTGATCGTTGCACTTACTGTTCCCGTACATCCGTTTGCATCAGTAATCGTTACCGTATATGTTCCAGCTGCTAAGCCTGTACGGTCTTCTGTGGTAATTCCTCCTCCCCAGTTGAAAGTATAAGGTGCTGCTCCTCCTGTTGGAGTTAAGTTAATAGCTCCGGTAGAAACTCCGTTACACGCAATGTTCGTAACTACTGTTGTTCCTGAAATTGCTGTAGGTTGAGTGATGGTAGCAGTTGCTGTAGTAGAACATCCAAGATTATCAGTAACTGTTACTGTATAAACTCCGACACCTAATCCTGTAGCTGTTGCCGCAGTTCCACCAGAAGGAGACCAAGAATAACTATACGGCGGAAATCCTCCTGATGCAGTAACTGTAGCAGTACCATTGTTGCCTGCATTACATGACACATTTGTTTTAGTTGTAGTCGCAGAAAGAGATGAAACCGTTAATGTTGCACTATTTGAAGTTGTCGAACCTGAAGAATTAGTTGCAACACAACGATATTGATATCCGCTCATCGTTCCCGTAGCCCCAGTTATCGTAAGTGTAGTTGTTGTAACTCCCGAAAACGGTGCCCCATTAGCTAAAGCAATAAAACCACTACCTGTATTTTGGTACCATTGATAAGAAGTAGCACCTGTTGCAGTAATAGAAAACGTTGTATTTCCGCCAGAACAGATTGTTCTATTTGGTGGATTTCCTGTAATTACCGGCTTACTACCGATAAATTGACACCCTGAGTATGCCGATGTACCTGCAGAAGCTGAAAGTGACCAGTAAGCCATATTCATTACCGCCAAACGTACTGAACCTGCTGTTGTAGTTGGTGTATCTGTACAGTTAAAATTTCCTGATTGAGCAACAGTATTTCCTGATTGCGCCCCTGTATAAAATGCACTTGTACCTCCAACAAGTCCGGGAGGCATTAATGATGAATTGGGACCTGTTGGAACTCCAACATTCCATCCTGCTGTTGTAGTGGTACCTCCTGGATAATACAAATAATTGATTCCTGCAATACAGTAAGCGCCGCCCGCTGTAATAACTCCGTTTCCTCCCTGAAATGCAATAATCTGATCCCCAGTATTGGCTAATGAAAGACCATTGAGAGATGAACCATCAGTAAGAGTAACAGTACCATTTGTGGTTGACGTGCTGGTTACCGGATTATAAGTAGAAGCTACAAGTCCTACTATGTGTACTTCTGTTCCCATGGGAATTGCCGTACTACTTACCCAGGTAATGCCAGATTCTGATCCTCCGGCAGCTTGCCATGCTCCAGAGCCGTGATACCCTCTATCGGTAAAGCTAATAGTTGTTCCAGCCGAAATATTTGTAAGCAGAACAAAAGAAAACTTGTCTCCCACTCCTGCTAAAGGAGAAGAGTCATAGCTTGTGAAAGCTATATCTCCTGCTGCGAGCGTTGTTTGCGCTACCGTGCTTTGCCGTACAAACATAGTACAGAAAAACACCATAAATAACAGTAATTGTTTTTTCATAAAAAAGTTATAAATTTTAATATATTCCCAATCTTGAGTTTTTATAGAAGTACTTTGACTTACTATTAACAAATTTTAGTTGAAGCGTATTTATTTTTTCATAGGTCCCTTTTTAGTTAAGATATTATTTAGCAATTGTTATACTGAAAGTCGAAAAAATTTCCCATACAAACCCAGTAACATGTTTATGCTACAAATGTGGAAATTTTGATAACGTTAACAAAGGATATATAAGGTAGTTTAAGTGTAGTATGTTAAAATATTTACTACCCGCATGGGTAGCAAAAACACAAAATGTTAATTATCAAATACTTAACAAAATACTCGTAAACCGTGATCTATTTTTAATCCTTTCTCAATAAAAAAAATGTTTTATTGATAATAATTCAAATAAATAGGTATTTTTGCTTAAAATAACATTTTATGAAAAAAATTATTACGCTTTTGCTGTTGTTTTCTACACTTTCCATCTTTGGAAGTACTATTTCTTTAAAAAAATTAAATCAGGAAATAGAACTTTCAAAAAATTTAGGAAATCACGAGGCATGTATCAAATTAGTATGTAATTTTTTAGCACAGCCAAATATAACTTCGGCAGAAAAATATGAAGCCTACGTATTAAAATCTGCTATATATAGAAGACTATATAAATACGAACATGCACTGCATTTTCTTGACCTGGCTCTTAAAGAAGGTATTAAAGGAGATAACAGGGCTACTGCAGAACAGGAAATAAAGGCTGAAAGGTCATTTATCTACTTCGATAAGCAGGCATTCGATATGTCCGAAAAACTTACAACCGAATTGGAGGCAACAGGCTACAGAAACCTTGAGCCAAAATACCTTTTATTTCTTTATACTCAGAAAGGGTATTTTCTATTAAAGAGAAAAGAGTATGCTGCGTCAGAAGAAATTCTAAACAAGGCATTCAATTTAAGTAAAAGACATTTTCCTAAAGAATTGCCTATTATATTCGGAAAACAAATAGAACTATATCATCACACAGGAAATGTAGAGAAAAGGGATTTAACCTACAAAGCCGGAATTCAGTCTGCAAGACAGGCACACAACATCAAATACGAATTCTATTTAGAGGAAGTAATGAAAAACGTATTCAGTAGCAGTAAAGACTATAAGAATGCCTTTTTTCACCAGCAAAAATGTGATTCACTGTTTTCTCTTTACAATTCCAATATAAACAGCAGTAAAGTGGAGCTCTTGGAACAGCAGTTGAAAACACAGGAATATAGTTATAGCTCGCAAAAAAAGCACTATATGCTGCTAACTATTGCTGTATTTGCACTGCTTTTATTATTACTTCTTTTTATAACCTATAAACTTTATAAGAATACCAAGCTTAAGAACAAGTTTATAACAGAGGAAAATGAGCGAATACAGAACGAGATAAAATACCACCTGCAAATTTCAGAACAAACACAATCTTCAAATAAAAACAAGCTAGAGGGGTTTCATTTTACCGAACGCCAGTTGCAGATCATCGACTTACTAAAGAAAGGCAAAAGCAATAAGGAAATAGCAGCAGAGCTTTTTATTTCCGACAATACGGTTAAATACCATCTAAAAATTATTTATAACGTACTAAACATAAAACAGCGCAACGAACTTTTAATTATGTATGCTTAATTTATAATGTTACTACGTTTAAATGAATAAAGGTGCTATTTACACACAATTCTAACTATTTCGCAGCTATAGCAAGTGTCCCAAACCAAAAAATTAATGCTATATCATAAATTACTGTACTTGTACTGATCCAGATATCTTAAAGTTAATTTTCAATTGCTGATCTATTGTGTAAGTAATTAATAAGTGTTCATCCATTTGGGTTTACTTTCGCACTCAATATTATATTGTTTGATAATTAATAATCTGTCGTAGCCTTTGGTTGTATATGCGTACCGCATTCAGTGAGCGTTAACATAAAACCTCACCCTACGGGTGTACAAGCACCCTCAAATTTTATTACTTAGGTAGTGATAAGCTCAATACCTGCTTTATCTGCTTTGTATTTGATCAAAGTCATCAGTTCATAATAATTCCAGTTACGCAAGACAAACTGTTCTTCTTTTGCTATTACTGTATTTTCCTGCATATCCATCAGAACAAGTGTTGCAGCCTGATGCTTTACACAAAAATCAATCAGCCTTCTGCTGTACTCATGTAGGCGGTTAGTTATATAATTAGCTTCTTTATCTTTAAATTTGGTTAAAGCTTTTAACTTTCGTTCCTTACCTTTCCCACTCCTACAGTACGTTACCGCTAGTTGCGTTCGGGCATATGCTGCCTGAATTGCCAGCCTTCTGTGTAAAAACTCTTCCTTATTACCAATCTGCAACTTGTTCTTACCTATTTTCACGGAGATGGGATGCTCTAACGAAAGCGAAGCTTCTGCAACAACTTCAGGTTTCAGGTAGTGCTTATCTTTTGTGATTTCAAAAGCCGCCAGCCAAAAGATTTTCCCCTTATCAAGTTTTATCCGGGAAGTGCAAAGCTTCACTTCATCACTCATTAACTTTTGTAATAATTTGTGTTTATCGGTAAAATCATTTCCAAGATAGGTTTTAAACGGTATCGTAAACAGACGAAAACAGTAAGCCTTTTTATCTTCGTTATAATGTAGGCGTTTGAAACCTTCCGTTCCAAATAGGAAACCCGAATTAGGTTTAAAATTATCCAAAGAACGTGTACCGCTTGCATATTGCATATAGTTCTTTTTAAACTTGTTTTTCAGTTCATGGTTAAGATAATTTAGTATATTCGTGGGAATATCGCCTTTATAACGGTCACTAGCCACCCTGTACGTACAATTAGAGTGTGAGAACTGCAGAATTCCATCAACATTTTTTTTCTCGTCGACTAATTTATACTTGATTCCTTCAGAAAGATAAAAAAAATCTTTAATCATTGCCTGGACATACAGATGACTAATGATAAGGTTTGCTGCCCGCACGCACCTGTCCTGCCATGTGTACAGTTTCTGCCAGACTTCTTTTTTTTCCTCTGCTGTGGGCAGGTCAATCTTTATCTGTATTTTTCGGGTCAGTATAACTGTAGTCTTTTCCATAATTATCGTTTTAAATTGGCTGCATCTTATTTTGCTGATTAAATTTATAAGCTGTCATAAATTCTTCATGGACTTCCTTTTGTGAAAGGTTAAGTTCTTGGGCAATGGCTGTAAAAGAGCAATTCATTTCACACCGCAGTTTTAATACCTGCAATTGTCTTGGGCTTAATTTTACTACTTCATTACAGCCTGTCTTTTTATTTGTATTTAAAACTTTGTCTTTTCTAGTAACAATTCTTTTTATATCATCAATTGCCCGCTTTATCTCGTTAACGGTTTCAGTAGTGCCCATTCCCATAACCTGCCCTATACTCTTATACTGAAAACCATATTTTAAACATAGGTCGATTAAATGTCGCCTTTCCGGAGTTATAAGTGGTAAAGCACTGCTAACCAGATTGAACATTTTTTGTAGTGACTCGTGATCCTTCGTGTTTTCAGCTGCATCCTCAGGATCGTAACCCGCCAGATAATCTTGATAATTTTTATAACTTTCGAACGAGTGAACATTGGTCTTAAAAAACTTATCCCTTGGTTTTGCATGGTGCGAATAACAACTTCTTTTCATGACAACCTTCAAAAACAACAGTATATGCAAAGGGTTTTCGATCTTTTCACGATAATCCCATAATTTTAAAAAAGTATCCTGTACCAGATTCTCAACAACAAAATCATCGTCAAGATACTGTCTGCCTACCCAAAAAATAAGTCTTCTGTATTGGGCATGAATCTTTTCTAAAGCAGCAGGGTCGCTTTTTTTTAATAATTCAAAATTTCTTTCTGGCATAATGGGGTGATTTTTAATTATACTCTTTTTTTAGTCGAACTAGGTTTCAGTCTCTTACTCTTCTCTTATAATTTGAAAGGTTCCTTTCATAATTTATATTGTTCATTTTTGTCTTGACACAAAAACGAACCAAAAAGGTCAAGACTCTATAAAAAAGCCTACTCTTCTTATTTTTAAACTAAACAAATAATACTCGCTACCCTTAAACATGCATTTTGTTCTTAACGTCTAAAAACAATCATCGCTTCACGGTTTTTTATAATGTCGTTTTTAGATTCTCGTAATTAAACCATTAAGTTTTAAATCAAAATTCAAGACATTTATTCGTGTTGTCATGCTGCACCTGATGCAGCATCGCATCTAGTTTTCCGCAAAGTTTGTCATCTTGAAATGACTGAATAAATCCTTTCGGTTTTCAATCTCCATAATTCGTAATTGATACATTCTTTTTCTCTGTACTTTTTAAAGATAAAAAGCACCAAAAATCTTTCTTTTTTATCTTGCCTCAGTTCAAAAACGGTTGAACTACTACTCGTACACTATCTGATCGAAAAGTATTCATACTTAGCTATTTTATAATAATGTATTCATGAACCTTAGGTTTCGCTCCGCTCCCCGATCATCTTACGCTCTCGTCGTCGGTTCAACTATCGTTTTTTCACTAATGGCGCTTTGATCCTCCTTATTACTCTATTTCATTTTCAAATCAAAAGCCCAATGCTGAACCATTCCCGATTTAAAACCGACATTATTTTTTCAGCGAGCGTCAACTCTTTGAAAAAAAGTTTTAGATCAAATACGACCGTAGGGAGCAATTATTTGATCTGCTTTTTGAAAAGTTTGTTGACCGTTGAAAAAATAGAGTCTTGATCTTTTGTAACTTTTACATCAAGGTAAAAGTTAAAGAAAATTGGCAAAACAGGATGATCTTAAATCTCTCATTTTTTTTCAATTATCAATTGACTATGCACTCTGTCATGCTGCACCTGATGCAGCATCGCATCCAGTTTTTCCGCAAAGTTTGTCATCTTGAAAATACTGAATGAATCCTTTCGATTCTCATTCTCCATAATTCGTAATTGAAACATTCGGATTCTCTGTACTTTTTAAAGATAAAAAGTACCAAAAATCTTTCTTTTCTGTCTTGCCTCAGTTCAAAAACGGTTGAATTACTCCTCGTTCACTAGCTAATCGAAAAGTATTCATACTTAGCTATTTTATAATAATGTATTCATGAACCTTAGGTTTCGCTCCGATCCCCGATCATCTTACGCTCTCTTCGTCGGTTCAACTATCGTTTTTTCACTAATGGCGCTTTAATCCTCCTTATTACTCTATTTCATTCTCAATCAAAAATCCAATCCTATAATTTACTACAATCCAAAAACTGAGCATTCACAACGCAGTGAGCGTCGATTCGATGAAAATAGCGTAAAATCAAATACGACCGTAGGGAGCAAATCGCAGATTCATGAATACGATATCATTAAATAAGCGAGAATGAATAATTTTTGATTTCGCCATTAAATCGCTAATCGACCACGAGTAGTGGCGCTCAGGATTTTTGTTTCTTTTGATCGCAAAAGAAAAAAGATAGCTGAATTTTACTTCTATAAACTCATCTTTCAATCAAAACCCATAAACTAGCTTCCCATATTCCCTCATTCCCTCTTCCTTTCTTCCCTATTTCCCCTTTTTAAAGCCCCTACACCCACAACCAAATTATTTCAACCTCCAATTTGGAAAATACAAATAAAGGCAATACTTTTAAAGTGCGAGTTTTTAAGTTAAAATGCCCTAGTTATATAGTGCCAAAGTAATAAGTTACATTATATACGGCGCTGACATTTTTGTATATAGCAGATTATCACACTGCTACCACACGGTAAGCCTGTTGCTGTTATATAACTTTTGGTGCAGGAGCAGCAAAAAAGGAAAGCTTCGGCACCTTATTAAGGCGGATGCGTTATGGCGGTATGTACAAATTTCGTTCTCATAAATAAGATTTTATGTGGTTATGGAACGATGTTTCTGGAGTATGAAGAATTCTTTGCAGAAAAAGCAAGGAGCGGTTTCACACTTTAGAGTCATGGGCGACCAAACCCAGCTTTAAAACCTGAAGGTTAAAAAGTTTCCCACTAAAGCATATGTGAAAACCGCCCATGCCGTATACGAAAGTACAAAACTTTTTAGACATGGAGCGATTTCACGATACTCTCGAGGGAAATTTTGGTCGTTCTGACTCGAGATAACATCGTCTTAATTTGTCTTTGCAGACTCATTATCAATTCGCTGTAACAAATATAGGCATTTTTTTAGTAAATGCAAATTAGTTTTAAAATAAAAACTAAAAAACATTAAATGAATAACAATTCTGACATCAACGATCCGGCATATTATAGAGAAAACCTTGGATTTAAACTAAGATATTATCGTTTGAAAAAAAACTTTTCACTTGATGATATAGCTTATTTGACAGGTATTTCAAGAAGTTCAATAATAAAAGTTGAAGCAGGTAAAGCTAAAGATATCGATTCTTACATTAACTATGGAAAAGCAGTTGAATATCCATTGGAAACATTAACCGATTTCAAAATTCCCCTTATAGTAATAAACAAGTTACCTGAGGACAGATTAAAATCATTAAATCTTACTGCAAAGGTTAGAGAATATATAGTAAATACTGATTTTTTAACTACGGGGAAAGTTGTAGCACAAATTAGAGAAGAATTACTAAGATTAAATGTAATTCCAGAAGAACTAAAATCCGTTACTATTGCTGGTGTGATGCGTAACCTTACTGATGATGGGTTGGTAACAATTGGAGAGAAGGTTGGTAGAAAAGTGGTCTATCTTAAAAAGAATTAAGAATAAACACAAACTAGCATTAATTTATTTCTATTGCACTTAATATTAGCCGAACCATCGAAATTTGCACTGATGTGAGTACAAAAAATATCCAAAAAATTAAAGTCCGTTCGATGACTTATAAGAAAAAAAAATATATTTGAAATAGAAATAAAGCGATATTAAACCTTCGCTAATCTACTTTTTTTAAGTGTATACACGAAGGTTTGTTTCGCCTATATACTAGTTACAGCCAATTTTAAGACGACAAGTAATAGTGACAAATAAAATAACCAATATCACGAGAAGAAACATTTTTGACTTCATTCAAGCTGAAGGAATTTGGTGTTCAGGACGCATGACTGAGACCGATTTCCTATCCCGACTTTTTGACTTGGAACGAATGGAGTCTTTTGACAGCAGATTTAAAAACGCAGCAGGGGACATTTGGCAGCATAGAGTTAATAATCCAAATGACTGGGAAGACAATTGGATTTTTGGAGACAATAGGTTCAACTTACTTCATTGCGAAGACTCAATTTTTTTGAATTTTCTATGTGAAATGATTCATCCTTTAGTTAGGGTTGACTCATCCGAAGTAAATAAACTTCTTCAAATCTTTAATGATAATTTAAGCAACGACAGTTTTGAGATCGTTGAGAAATCGAAGATTTCCGGTAAGCCTTTATTTGTAGGGAGAATTAAAATTTCCGGAAGTGAAACTATAACAAAAAAAGGAGAAGCACTAAAACAAATACTGAACGCTGAATATGTAACCCAGCAAATAAACTTAATGGAAGTTTCCATTGAAAACGCCCCGCATGTATCAATAGGTATAGCAAAAGAGCTTATTGAGACTTGTTGCAAATCCATTTTTGAAGAAAGAAATGAAATTTGTGATAAAAATTGGGATTTGCCTCGACTGATGAAAGAAACAACCAAGTTACTAAAATTGACACCTGCCGACATTCCAAATGAAGCCAAAGCATCGACATCAATTAAACAGATTTTAGGAAGTTTGTCATCTGTTGTTCAAGGTATATCTGAAATCAGAAATGAATACGGAAGTGGGCACGGCAAAGACGGTAAATTCAAAGGACTTCAACCAAGACATGCTAAATTGGCTGTTGGAGCCGCTTCGACTCTTGCTATATATTTACTGGAAACTCATCAAATAAAGAATTAAAAAATATGAGTGAGAGATTACCACCAATTGACGGAAGTGTACTTGAAGGTATAAGCAAAACTTTAGGGGACACAAACAATGGACTTACAGGTCCAGAAATTGGCAAGTTCTTGCTTGAAGTAAATATTCCAGACATTGATTCTGCAAACACAAAATGGAAAAGATTATTTAATGCGTTTGTAGATTTTCAAAATAGGAATCAAATTTCAAACAACATTCTTAAATTCATTAACAAATCTATGAACCCAGCAAGGTTTGTTGGAAAAAATGAACAGTTTGAATTCCTGAGAGCTGAACTTAATAAACGCCTTGCCTTTATTGGACTTGAATTATCTGAACGCGGAAAATTTATAAAAACAGTAGGTGCGACTACAATTACCGAAGCTCAACAAAGGGCAAACAGATTAAAAGGAAAATTGGAATTACGCAATACCCATCCAACAATATATCAGTATTGTAGTGCTGAATTATTGGCTGAAAATTATTTTCATACAGTGTTTGAAGCTACTAAGAGCATTGCTGAGACGATTAGACAGCGCACAGGTTTGACAGAAGATGGAAGTGAATTAATAGATAAAGCGTTTTCTATCAGAAACCCTTTGATTCAAATAAATGACTTGTCAACTGAAACCAAAGAAAGTGAACATAAAGGTTTTGCAAATCTGATTAAAGGAGTTTTTGGTATGTTCAGAAATACAACCGCCCATTCACCAAGGATTGTATGGGAGATTAATGAAAATGATGCATTGGACATTCTTTCAACAATATCGTTAATTCATAGACGACTTAACGTAAATGAATAAAAGAACTGACTATAACAGCACTTACCCAAAAGTGGCGATTCAGTGGTTAAATCAAGCTTTGTGCTTCTATCAAAGTTTGTGCTTGATTGACAGTGAATCGCCTCCTAATCGCCACCTTCGGGTAACTGAAAAATGTTACCAGTAAAGTTGAATAACTGCCCAATCACGACAGTTTGTAATTAATCGGTGGACTGTCCTCTACTCGACTTCGACCTGACTTTGACACAAACTTCAAGAGTTGTGCTTCGTTCAAATTTTCGTCGGTGTACATGTGTACTGTAAACAAAACTTAGCGGAACTGTTATTCATTCTGCATCTCAACAAAACAAGCCATAACCGTATGCACAGGGTGTGGTGACTCACTACCTTTATCATCACTGTAAACCACAGCTAATCCCACAAAAGGTAATTGTGTATGGTTATCGTTCACAGGGGCAAAATCCACAATCACATCTTCATTTTTGGTTTCTTCGCATAGTTTTACATACTGTATCTTGGGTTCAGTTATAGAAATCTCGCCATCAGTCAAACCATACCATCCCGTTGCTACTTCTAAAAACATCCCCTTGTATTTTACTGCCAGCTCATTAGGAATAGTTCCCAAGTTAAGTTGGTTGGTAGTGGCATCGTAGAATAAGGTGCTTGGATCTATTTTCGAGTTTTTATTAAGTGGTTTGTTGCTTAGGGTGCTATAGCTGTCCAAATCTTGCAGGAGCTCGTTAAAAGTTTTTTTCGGTTCGTTCTTCGCTATTTGCAGAAAAATAGCCATCAGTTGGTTGTGGAAAGTGCCGTCTTTCTGCCGCCACAAATACGGTTGCAACTGTTGCTTTAAACTTTTTACATATCGGGATACCTGCGCAAACCGCTCTTGACCCACTTTTATATTCGGGTGGTTCTGGGTGGCTGCCTTGGTAAACCCGCCCGAATAACGCTTTACGTATGTTTTACCGTTACGCTGACAAAAGATAAAATCTCCTAAACGTCCCCGTATGTTAAAAATATTGTCCGACTTAGCCATATACTTGTGTTTTTTACCATATTTTTTCGCAGTTATCTAAAATACGAAAAAATTTACTACCTTTTCAGTTCCTCCCTAATTCCCTGCTTCCCTATTCCTCACTCAATCCCGCCTTAGTATCGCATCAATGCAGTGTTTACTGCATACTAAAGCTACAGTTAGCAAGGCTGTAATAAATAGAATATCCTTATTTTAGTATTATTGAGAGATGATTTTACTAGTCTACTCTAATATGTTCAACGTACGGTATAATGATATGTAAAATCATCTATATTTGCTGTAAATAGTCAAAAAACAAAAGACTGCGTCTTTTTTAGTTTACAGTTTATTAAATGATCCATTCATGCCAAAAAATATTATAAGAAATCTTCAGATCGGAATTATACTTTCACTGGTGCTGCTTATTGCAAGTTCCGTAGCATCTTATGTGAGCATTCACAAACAGATGGAAAACCGGAAAAGCTTTTTACAAAGTAAGGAATCCATAAGTTTTGTAAAAGATGTGCTAAATGCTCTTTTGGATGCGGAAACGGGCAATCGGGGATATCAGCTTACGCATCAGGAAAGTTTTCTGGAGCCTTTTAATGTAAGTAAAAGTAAATATCTGTCGCTGGTTTCTAAAGCCGGTGAACTGAGCATTTCAGATAAACATCAGGCGGATATACTTCAAAATTTGCTGCGCACATCAGATGCAATGATGAAAGAGGGCGTTGTGCTTATAGAGAAAAGCAGGAATGGAAATTTAATTACCTCACAAGAGCTTTTACAAAGCAAGGTGGGGATGGATAGCTGTCGCAGCTTGGTTCAAGAGTTTGTAAAGTACGAAGAAGTTCAGCTTGCAGCCAAAGACAGAAATTTGAACAGGTCTTCTATGTGGTCTGTATTATTCATTGTTTTTTCCGGCGCGGCAGCCGTCAGTGTCACCGTTTTCATTTATGTACAGTTGAGATCTGATATTAAACGCCGGGATATATTGGAAAAAGACCTGTCTTATGCAAAAGAATTGCTTGAGGAAACAAATGAGGTCGCACAAGTGGGTGGATGGGAAGTCAACATGAAATCGGGTGAACTGTTTTGGTCTCAGGGCACAAGGAAAATTCACAAGGTAAAAAGCAGTTTTCGTCCAAATTTTGAAAATGCCGTTGAATTCTTTGAAGGAAAAAATAAAGAAAGGGTAAGATACCTCTTTGACAGGGCAGCAAAAGAAGGATTGGCTTTCGATGAGGAACTTCAGCTTTTACGAAGTGACGGTGTTACAGTCTGGGTACGGTTGAAAGGAATTCCTGAATTTGATGAACAGGTTTGTCATAGAATTTTTGGGATTATTCAGGATATCGATTCATACAAAAGAATGTTACTGGAAATTACACGTAAGGAAGCAATGATGCAGTCCTTCGTTAAAGATGTACCTGTTCCTTTGGCTATGTTTGATAAAGACCTTAAGTATATTGCAGTAAGCAGCAGATGGAAGGAAGAATTTGGAATAAACCATATCGATCTTATGGGGCAACCCCTGTTTTCTACAACATCTACTACCATTCAGCAAAATGAAATGGAGATTTATCAGAATGCTTTGGCGGGGATTACCTACGTTAATAACGATTTTACACTTCAGGTAAAAGGCAGCAAAGATATGCAGCATTATGATCTTAAAGTAGGGCCTTGGTATCTTGATGAAGATCAGGTTGGAGGAATCATTATCTCGATACAGAATATCACCGGTGCGGTAAGGGTAAATGAAGAACTTAAAAATGCGAAGGAGGCCGCTGATATGGCCAGCAAGGCAAAATCGGAGTTTCTCGCCAATATGAGCCACGAAATACGTACACCTTTAAACGGGGTCATCGGATTCTCAGACCTTCTTATGGGAACTCCACTTAATGAAACGCAGGTACAGTACCTGAAATACATCAATGACTCGGGAGAAAACTTGCTTCATATTATCAGTGATATTCTCGATTTTTCGAAAATAGAATCAGGAAAAATGGAGCTGTTTATCGAAGAAAGCAATTTAAACGAGATGTTAGATCAGGTTATTAATGTAATCCTTTACCAGTCTCAGAAAAAAAATTTGGAGCTTCTGCTTAATGTGGAACAGGGGCTTCCCAATACGCTTATGACTGATGAAGCCCGGTTGAAACAGATTCTGATAAATCTGCTGGGAAATGCGGTAAAATTTACAGAAAAAGGGGAAATAGAGCTGAAAGTGGAAAAATTACGGATGGATGATCAGAACATCGTACTTCGCTTTTCGGTCAGAGATACCGGTATAGGTATTCCGGCGGATAAACAGAAATATATATTCAATGCATTTACTCAGGAAAACAGTTCCATTAGTAAACGTTATGGTGGTACCGGTCTGGGTCTTACCATATCGAATAATATTCTGGGATACATGGGAACGCACCTGTCACTGCTAAGTGAACAGGAAAAAGGATCTACGTTTTTCTTTGATATTGAAATTCCGTATCTGATGTCTGAACAGGACGAAGAAATGGAGTTGGTCATTGAAAGCGCATTGGTAGTAGATGATAATGAAACAAACAGGATTATCCTTGAACACATGCTTGCGCACAAAAATATCAGGTCTACATTAGCTGCCAACGGAATAGAAGCTCTGGAGATACTGATGAAGGGCAAACGCTTTGATGTGATCCTGATGGATTACCACATGCCCGTGATGTCTGGTGTGGAAACAATAGAGAAAATAAGAGCGCTCTTCGATGAGCGTAAAGAAATAACACCGTTTATTATACTCTCCTCTTCAGAAGAGAAAGAGGTTGTTAACAGCATTCGCGATAAAGACAATTCGTATTTGCTTTTAAAACCGGTCAAATCAAATGATTTATTTAAAACCTTGCGAAGAGCAGTCTACCGAAGCGTTGTTGACATAGCGCCGACACAGTCTGAAAATAATTCGTATTCGTTCGCTCCGAAGCTCGAAATTCTTTTGGTAGACGATAATCCCGTAAACATGGCACTGAATAAAAGAATGATGGAATCGCTTACTCCGGATGCAGTGTTAACGGAAGCTGTCAACGGAATGCAGGCGTTGGAAGCATGCCGTAACAAATATTTTTCCATTATACTCATGGATGTACAGATGCCTTTAATGGATGGTATCGAAGCAACAAAACAGATTCGGATGCTGCCTGGCTATGAAAAAATACCGATCATTGGTGTAACGGCTGGTAATGTTGCAGGCGAAAGAGAAAAATGTTTGGAGTCGGGCATGGCAGATTTCCTGCCAAAACCTTTCAAAAAGGCAGATCTGCAGGAAATATTAAAAAAATATATCAGTGCTGATACCGGTAATGAAAATAGGGCTTAGAATTTATTGGCTGTGGTTGCAAAGGTTGATAATGCACGGAAATCAAAAAAGATTCTTCTTTTTTCGGGATGAGGGTTAAGTTTTATTGATTTAAAACAAAAGCAGAATTGCTACAGAACAAAACCGGCAATAGTAAAATGCTTACTTATTATACAGCCTCAGAATCTCTACCAGTTCTGGTACGGACCGTATATTCAGTTTCTCGAACAACCTGTTTTTGTACGTACTGATCGTGGATGAATGCAGATTAAGCTGATTAGAAATTTCTTTGAGAGAAATACCTTCTGCAATCTTGTTGGCAATTTGCAATTCGCGGTCTGACAGGGCTTCAAAGGGTGATTCTTTTGTTGCACCGCTTAATGATCCTAAAAACATCGCTTCTTTTACAACTTCACTTGCGTACCTGCCGGTACTCAGCATCGCCGTAACAGCAGTTTCAATTACCGAAGGATAGCTTTGTTTACTCAGATAGCCACCGGCTCCCATCTTTAGATAACGCATCGCATATACCTCTTCATCCTGAGAAGAAAAGATAAGAATTTTTAAATTAGGTTTATGTATTTTAATATAATCAATCGCTTCCTGAACAGAACCATTAGGCATATTAACGTCCATAATCACCAGATCCAATTCTTCTTTTAGAATTGCTTTGGACAGCGATTTATAATCCTCAACTTCTGAAATTATAGCAGCAGGTAATAGCCGCTTAATGGTTTGTATCAAACCCATCCGTACGATACCGTGATCGTCTGCTACAATAATACGAACGTCTGCTTTTAAACTCATTATCCTGTAAATTTACGTAAAGGGAAACCGTTATGCCCGCATTTTCAGCGGGAATTACTTGGATATTCCCAAACATCAAGGATACAAAATTTTTAGCAATTTACAAACTTAATCCCACGCCTTTTTCCAAATGCCTTGGAATATGGGATCCTAATAAGTGAAGATTGCAGACAAATACTTTTCGGCTATCCCTGTTCCAGAATCGATCACAGAAAGTATGATCTGAACGTTTTCTGTAACTTCTTGTAAATATATATATTGCCCATAGCATATTGACATTTAAGTCATCTGTAAAAAAAGCTTTATGAAGAAGTTTTTTTAAATGGCCGTAAAGCTGTAATAAACATTGATAGCGTAAGTGGTATTTTCCTTCCCTACCAAACTTTGAGCTCCAGCAGCCGGTATGGTATATCTTACGTTTAGTCCCCGATCCAAAACCGGCGCTCCGTTAAAGAGTATTTTTTGCGGAGTTTTAGATAAGGGAATATCTAGAGAGCTTCCATCCAGGCCAATTTGCAGTATATTGGAGTTGATGTCGGTCTGAAGCCCGCCTTTCTTGAAATAATTTTCGTCTGATTTTACATAAAGTTCAAAACTCTCGTTATTAGACAGTAGAATTTGGTTCGCAATAATTTGTGACTGACCGTTGGTGTAATGTGCAGCTGTATTAAAATTAAAGTTTACATTTCTCCCGGAACTGGGAATAGTAATCTCCGACCGCGGAACCACCTTTAACTGAACAGCTGTATTTTGAAAACAGTTTATAGAATTATCTGTACTTGCGGCATTAAAATTCAATTCAAAAGTATAAGTACCGGCTTCAAAAAAATTGTTCTTAAAATCTTCCGAAGATATATAAAGCTCTGGAATGAAACTGTTTCTGTTTCCCGCCACAACGCTGAAATTAGCAGGGGAAAAATTCTGAAAACTGGCAGATAAGGCTTTGGTTGTAAGCGCAGATCCACTGCTGCCCAATTTAATGCTTGCTATACTTCTGGTTCCTGGAACACCTTTAGAGGAAGTGAACTGAACGTTTGTGGAAGCAGCTTTAGCCCAAAAATTAAAATCAACCGTATGAGCGATTTCTGTATTATCCAAACTAAAGACGCGTGTGCCTGTATTTCGGTAGTCATTTAAAGAAGATACCTCTATATACTTTGTTAAAGAGGTTGTAACCCATCGTGTAAATGAGGGAATAACTAAAATTGTTTTAAAATTACGTGGTGTAAAATCGTTATAGTTCTGAGTGATATCCATAGAGTAGTTCCCCGCCCGGTAGGTATTGGCAGCAAATTGTGCCGCGGGAATTTTAAATATAAAATTGATATTTCCTCTCGAAAATCCTCCTCCGAAACTAATTGTCGGCGGCTCAAACCATTTTAAGGGACTTGTGCTGAACGACTGAAAACCGGGTAAAAAACCCGAAATTCCAGTAGCGGGCAATTGCCCGCCCATACTTTCTAACTGCCACAGCAGCGTAGAACTCGGTAATGTAAACGCGGAAGAAGTGTGGGTGAAAGTTTGTCCGGACAAAGAGGTAAATGTTGGAGCTATCGGTCCGAGTAAAAAAAAGCCATAATCCCAGTTTGTTCTGTTAGCGTTGGTCATTACCCTTGTAGGTACTGAGGTAAATTCAGTTCTGTTAAAAATATTATTTTCAGGAATCGTCAGGAAAACATCCTGAGCTTTCATGATGTATGACCCGCAGAACACGGTAAAAATTACTATTAAAAAATCCCTCATCTTTTTCATACGTTTAAATTTAAAACTTTTTCACCTTAATGGTAGTGTCTTTCTTCTTATATTCAAAAACCACGGTGTCTGGATACCCTTCTTTTGTCACCTGAATAGTTTGGTTGGGTTGGGTATAGCTGTATTTGTCATTTTCAATATATAGAGTGTATGTTCCATCTTTAAGGAAAAACTCAAACTCATTATTTTGGTTAACCACGGCGGTATATACCGTACCATCTTCACTTTTTGCATACACCAGTATTCCGGTTACCTCTGTTTCTAAAACATCATAGGCTTGTTTAATTTCTTTTAATTTGCCGCTTACTTTAATGTTTTTCACCAGCCCCACTTTGCGGTTGATATTTTTATAGACCATAATTACAGGATCCGTCATCAGTCGGGCACCCGCACTTTCGTTTACTTTCATTGTATAAATACCGTCGGGCACATTCTGAAAAACTACTTTTCCGTTCTTATCCGTCATCGCAACAAAATTGTCCAGTTTCACTATTTCATTTCCAAGTACCTGTTCACCGGCATCCAGAAGCCCGTTGAAATTTTTATCTTCAAATAATTGGAATGCCACTTTATGGTTTCCAAGGGCTGTAGCTCTGGTAAAATTTTTCTTAATCCCCACTCTGAACTGGTAATAACTGCCACTGCCTGCATATTCAGCCGTAGATTTATAACTCGAAAGATTAAAATAACCTGTGGTAGACCAAGAAGGCGAAACTTTATATTCCAGATTACCACTGAGGTTGCTGTTTAAATTTTTATAAAGTTCCGAATACGACGTTCCTGCTGAAAAAGATCCTATGAGATTATGATTAAGCATCTGGAAGTTATACGAGGAGTATACATTGTAGTTGGCGAAATTACGGTCTGTATTGTAATAAGAATTTAAATCAAAGACATTGTTTGCATTCCATTGAGCTGTTCCGTTAATGGAGAAAGATTTATACCTGTAAGATAAAGTTGTTCTAAAACTGTTGAACCAATCGGCCTTACTGTTCTCTTTTGAATAAGAATATTCCCCCATCAGGTTTAATCCGTGGGCACCTAATGTAGTACTTATGTTGGCTTCCAATCTGTAAGAAAAAAGTTCCTGTGCTGAGTAAAAATTGGCTGTTTTTTGATTTTCAATCTTTGGAGAAAGTAAAAAAATCCACTTATTTTCAGAAAACTGGTAACCTGTTCCTAAAGACTCTGTACTGTTGAAATAATAACGCAAATTACCGGTAGTCTCAGGTAGGATAGACGAATTTTGGAAACTGATGAACTCGGGTTGTACCTGTGAATTCTGATATTGTATAAAAACACGCTGAGAAGCAGAAATTTGGCGTCCGATACGCTGGTTTGAGAAAAAAGATCCTCGTTTAATACCTGCATAACCTTTGGTTGCAAGGGAATTAACAGATTGTATATCCCACAGTCCTATTTTCCCCTCGTAATTGGCTGCAACTGAAGCTCCCGCTTTTTCATCGTTGTTCACAAGTCCTTTTTCATGGCTGATACCCCCCTCTGTGCGGATGATATGCTTATTGTTAATTACAAATGATGTTACTGCGTTCGCCACATGCGTGTCTATGCTGAAGCGCGGATCATGGGCGAATAGATACGACACTTTCCCGTTAAATGATTTAGCATTCCCGAAACTGTATTTTGTACCCGCCATACTAGACCCTTTTGTTTGATTGATATAGGTACCATACAGGTTGTAATTATTTTCCAGTGCAAGAACTTCAACCTGATTGTTTTCACCAAATTTGGTGGAAACCTTTCCACCTCTTCCGAAAACCGGGTAATCGTAATCGTTACTGTTAATATTTCCTACCCGTAATACGGTATTTTTTCTCTCTAGTTCCAACCAGGTGTCATACACGTTATAACGACCGTCAAGATAGTAGTCCGCCCCCATATTAAAGCGCGAATTCAAATTCTCAGTTACCTGAAATGCTGCGTTTCCCCTCAATTGGAGAAAATTGAAACCCGAACTGTTTTCATTATAGCTCATCTCCGCAAAATTACTTCCGCTCACTGATTCATTCCCCCGGGCTATTTGTCTTTCGTGTGACAAAATAACTACATAGAGCGTGTTGCTTCCCACTATTTTGTTATCAAGCAGATCTGTAGCGGTTGCATTAATATTAAATTCAGGATAAAGCATATTCTGTTTTCTAACCCTGATTATGATTTCAACGGTTTGTTTTTCTAAACCTTCCAAAGATAATGTTTGTTGTATCGGCATCATTTCCAAGCCGTCAGGGATTGATTGCAAATCAATCTTAACGGTTCGTTTACTATAACCCTGGTTTTCCACAATCAGCAGGATCGAGGATTGGGGAACGGCAGGGTTGATGAAATTTTCGTAGGTAGCCGTGTAAATGGCAATGTTATTGTTCTCTTCTTTTTTAACAAAGAATGTGATGGTTTCAGTTTTTGCGATGGTTGGGGTGCTGTACGAAACATTGAATGTGATCTCATTAGATCTCAGTTTCATAAAATCAACATTAGCGATGAATTTCAAGGGAAGATTTTTAGACTGACCCGCACCTAAGGTAAACTCATTTTTGGGATAGAAAAGTAAACCCGGATAGTTTTCCTGAGGCGTGATAGCCTTAATAGTAATTTCTTCAGAACTTTTATTCTCAATGACTATGAAATTAGTAAAAGTAGCCCCCTTCTCAACAGCTAAACTGTCTTTTTCAAAATGGATTTCGATATCCTTCTTTTCCTGCGCAAAGGCAAACGAAAAGTTCAGAAGAACAAATGCAAGTAAGATTGTTCTTCTTAGAAATACTGTCGATAATACATTTTGTAGTTTCAAGATTTTTAAAATTTAAAGTTTTTTTCGCCTACACGCAGGTCATTGGATCCTGCCATTTTAATAATAACCACGCCAAGGAAGTTCCCCGAAATGTTCTCCGGTAAAGAAAATTGAACGGTCTGATTGCTATCAGGAAGCATAGAGATGGAAATTGCAGGTAATTTTATTTCCTTACCACTGTCTGTGTCGGTTAGTTCAAACTCAACGGTGGCATCATTAATGGTGTTTCCGTCATTGTGAATATTTACTGCGACTTTTCTTTCCGCTGCATGGTCATTACTCAACTCTGAAATATTGGTAATATCCAAGCTTTTCACCTGGTTCCCAGGTGGAGTATAAAAGATGTGAAGTCCCACTTCAAATAAGGTGATAATACCAATACCATTTTGAACTTTTGCTTGATCTGCCTGTTGAGGAAGCTGTGTGAAAAACAACATGCTGTTCGTAACGGCAGACTTTGATGCGGTTGCCGGAATCTGCATGCTTACTACAATCTCCTTAGTACTTTTTGCAGGAACTGTGACAGCGTTTTCTAAGGTGGACATCCAAGAGGCATTGGAAGTTTTTGAACTGCCTGCATCAAGATAAACCTTATTCCCGTCTTCTTCCCGAATCCAGTCTTTATAGTTGAGGTTAAAAACATAATCCTTATCCGAGCTGTTTTGAAGCGTAACTGTCTGTGTAACTTTTTCTCCCGGACTCCCGGTAAAAAACAAACGTGTAGGCGACATAGATATGCTCTGTGCCAGAATCGAAGAAGCCCCTGTAAGGATAAAGAAAACAAAAAGGTAGATAAACTTGCGCATGGTGTAATTGTTTAATAGTAAAAGATTCCCAAAACTACTGAAAACAAAGCAAAAGGAACCTTTACAGACTAAAAAATTTATTATAAGGCAGTGGCAGTGTAAGTTACGGTCTGCATATAGGTTCCGGCCGGTTTACCTAATATATCAGATGATGATGATTTAGACGCTGGAATGGTGTAGTCCAGATTCAGTGTTAATGCGCTTCCAAGGGGAGCGTTTGAAACTAAAGTCTGATCGCTTGAAGATAAAACAACAGCATTTTTTGTTCCGCCCATTGTTCCCGAAGCTGTTGCAGCTTTAATCGTTAAAACGCTTACAGGGATTAGGTTGGTTCCATTCACAAAACTAGCACCTCCTGCTTTTACTTTTACATTAAAGTTCTTCGTTGATGTAACTTTTAAAGAGTTCGCTTTGGTAACGGTCTGATCAGAGTTGTAGTCTGCTGCAGTCGCATAGTTAAAGTCAACGGTATTACCAATTGCAGTACTTCCTGCATCAATAGAGATTACATCGTTAAGTGTAATGTTTACGGTTGTTGTTGCAGTATTTTGAGCCTGCGCATGGTTGGTTCCAAATAAGATTGCTCCGAAAGTTAAGGCTGCGATTACGATTTGTTTTTTCATGATAGTAATATTTTATTGTTATTTTATTTCTGTTTAATTGTTCTCTCTTGAACATTACAAATCTACGGCGGCGGTAAAAGTTTCTCTGTAGTGGAAAATGGAACTTCATGTAGTAAAATAACTACACAAATTACCTCTTTGTTTAAATAGAAAAACCCTCGACACTTGGAAGATGTCGAGGGCTTGTATAAAATTAATGTTTGTTTGTTTTATAAGGCAGTAGCAGTATAAGTTACGGTCTGCGTATAGGTTCCGGCAGGTTTTCCTAAAATATCAGACGATGATGATTTAGACCCTGGAATGGTGTAGTCCAGGTTCAGTGTTAATGCGCTTCCAAGGGGAGCGTTTGAAACTAAAGTCTGATCGCTTGAAGATAAAACAACAGCGTTCTTTGTTCCGCCCATTGTTCCCGAAGCTGTTGCAGCTTTAATCGTTAAAACGCTTACAGGGATTAGGTTGGTTCCATTCACAAAACTAGCACCTCCTGCTTTTACTTTTACATTAAAGTTCTTCGTTGATGTAACTTTTAAAGAGTTCGCTTTGGTAACGGTCTGATCAGAGTTGTAGTCTGCTGCAGTCGCATAGTTAAAGTCAACGGTATTACC
>Ga0213826_1000408_pt1 | contig 24028 bp, 22 predicted proteins | sample MC6MC0899MG_FD_180668 | JGI IMG/M metagenome (GOLD analysis project Ga0213826, IMG submission 180668) | Enriched soil aggregate microbial communities from Iowa State University, Ames, United States - MC6-MC0899-MG | ecosystem: Environmental > Terrestrial > Soil > Unclassified | place: USA: Iowa...
TGCGGTTGCGCAGAGTGGTGAAGCCCAGGTCCAGCGGAGCGAGCAGGTGCGGGTAGCGGTCGGCGGCCATGGAAGGTCCCCTGGTGGCGTGATCACGGATTGCGGGCACCTCAATGAATGGCGGGCCCCGTCGTTTGTCTGTCAGCGACATTAAACAGCCGTTTGAAAGGGCTCAATGATCGAAACTGACAAGTTATTGATCCTGGCGCACAGCGAGACTGCCTGAGGGCTGACGCATCAGCCCGACCGGCATCAATACCCCCACGCTGCACCCCTTTACTTGCTTGCGGGGCATAGGGGGAGCCTCTTTGCATTCCCTTTCCACCTTACAACTCATCCCATCGATCGAATCTTTGCGATGTCCTTGCTTGGAGGGGCTCCGAACATCCGGCTGTATTCTCTGCTGAACTGTGACGGGCTCTCATAGCCCACCGTGAACCCGGCCGTGGAAACATCCAGCCCTTCTGAAATCATCAACCTTCGTGCGTGCTGCAAGCGCAGTTGTTTCTGGTACTGCAACGGGCTCATCGCGGTGATTGCCTTGAATCGGTGGTGAAGCGTGGAATTACTCAAATTGACATAGCTCGCCAACTCATCGATGTGCAACGGCTGCGCATAGTTGTTGTTCAACCATTCGATAGCTCTTGTCACTCGATGGGTCTGGCTGTCGTTGATGGCTATCTCATGTAATCGCTGGCCCTGCTGGCCTTTGAGCAACCGGTAGAATATTTCCCTGAGGGCGAGCGGAGCCAATGCCGGGATATCGGAGGGCACATCCAACAGACGTACCAGTCGCAACATGGCATCAAGCAATGGGGTATCAATCCTGTCCAGATAGAGGCCGCGGCGAGATGGCTGGCTGGGTACACCGATCGGGCTGACGTCGGCAATCAGCTGAGCGATTTCTGCCGGGTCGATATCCAGGCGAATGCAGAAGTAGGGCCTCTGTGGAGAGGCCTCGATCACTTGCCCAGCCAGAGGCAGTGTCACAGAGACAACCAGATAGTTCAGTTGATCGTAGGTATAGCTTTCATCCCACAACTGGATCTGTTTCCGGCCCTGTACAATTATGCACAATCCCGGTTTATGAACCGTATGGATGACGTCTGTTGGCGTGTCGCTGCGTATAAAATGCAACGGATCAATCGCCGTTTGATAGACGCCGTATGTCGGAGCAAAACGTTGCATCGCTGATGCAAGTTCGGCCCTGAGGCGTGTCAGCTCATCGTCCAGATCACTCACTACCGTTACCTCCCCGTTCGGCTGTCCCGATTGCAGAGGATAGGGGGGTTCGCATCCATTTGGGTAGATGCCGAATGGATCATTTGATCTGCCAAAAAGCCCGGTTTTTCCGGGCTTTTGGCGCAGCCCAGGCACATCAAGCATTGATGACTCGGTCCGAACCGTCCTCGGCTACACGCCGGTCGTTGAGTCGGTCCGGTTCGTGCAGCGCTCAGACAGTCCAGGATCGGGCAAAGGGCTGACAGGAGTCACAGATCAATCATGCAGGATCGTGCATGACCGCCGCAGGAATCACATAACGCTGTTCCCCCCAGGATTTTTACTCTTGCTTCAACACCTGCCGGTCAGCAGGTGCCTCTGAAACCAGTAACAGGAGTGAAAAAAATGCACGGCATCGAACACAAAGTCATCGTGATTACAGGCGCCAGCAGTGGTATCGGCGAAGCCACGGCCCGCCTGCTCGCCAGCAAAGGCGCTCGCGTCGTTCTGGGGGCCCGCCGTACCGATCGCCTTGAAGCCCTGGCCGATGACATTCGTTCAGCAGGCGGTACCGCTGATGTGCTGGCGCTGGACGTCACCAGCCTGGACGACATGCAGTCCTTCATCGATTTCGCTGTCGAATTGCATGGTCGCGTCGACGTACTCATCAACAATGCCGGCGTAATGCCACTCTCGAAACTGGAAGCGTTGAAGGTCGATGAGTGGAACCGGATGATCGACGTGAACATTCGCGGCGTACTACACGGTATTGCTGCAACGTTGCCGCTCATGCAACAGCAGCGTGCTGGCCAGATCATCAATATCGCCTCAATTGGTGCCTACGCCGTGAGCCCTACCGCTGCAGTGTACTGCGCCACCAAATATGCCGTCCGGGCAATTTCCGAAGGTCTGCGTCAAGAGGTCGGGGGTGATATTCGAGTCACGGTGATTGCACCAGGCGTTACCGAATCGGAGCTGGCCGACAGCATTTCGGATGAAGGCGGACGTGTGGAGATGAGGGAGTTCCGCAAGATCGCGATCCCCGCTGCGGCCATTGCCCGGGCGATTGCCTACGCGGTCGAGCAGCCAGCGGATGTCGACGTCAGCGAGCTGATCGTGCGTCCAACCGCGAGTCCATTCTGATTCTCTATTGACGATAGCGAGGAACAGAGATGGCCAAGCCATATGGAAACCAGAACAAATACGTTGGCATGTGGGTGACGGCTGACGGTCGGATCCGCCATGAACTCTTGCCCGGGGGCCGCTACGACGAAGCACGCGGTCGGCAAGCAAGTGCTTACCAGGGCCGCTATTGGTTGGAGGGTGACCACATCGAGTATGTCGATGACACTGGATTTACCGCTGATGGTGAGTTTCGCAACAATGTGTTGTACCACGCCGGGATGGTTTTATACCCCGAACGTTAAAGCGCAAGCCGGAATGGAGAGATTCCGGCTTAGTCGTGACTCTGAACCCTGAAAGCGCTGCCGTTGCGTCCAGAGTGTGTTCTCACTGCCGTGACCAGATCAGGTGAAAGACACCGCACTCTGTCCGCCTTGAACCTGTACCTGTCAGTACGGCACCCAGTAAGCGAGGCAGCTTTTATCCTGCGTACTCGCCAAAAAAGAGGGAGGACAATATGACCATGGATGTGACAGAGCGGACTTCTGCCCATGGTTTGGAGGCACACATCCGGGGCAAGCGAATTGCCGCTTCGAACGTGCTGGCCGACCGGGACATCTTGGTGCAGATTTTCAACCGGGAACGTGAGGAAGGTAGCTTCATCGTCCCAGCGGTGGCCGAACCCTTGCTGGTCTGGATCATTTCGGGAAACGCTGCCGTACAGGAACGTGAGCTTGGGGGCCAATGGGAAACCAGCGAAGTTGCTAAAGGCGATTTCTTTTTGACCACTTCGGCGCAACCGTATGAGATGCGCTGGAACGTCTCCAGCGCAGACGACTTTGAAGTCATGCACATCTATCTCGGTGTCCCGCTCCTGGAAAAAGCCATCCATGAAGTACTGGGCGGGCCTGTCGAGGCCGTTCGCCTGCGGGAAGTGTCAGGCGGGCGTGACGAAGGACTGTCGGTACTGCTGGAGCATATTCGGCTGGAACTCATGGGACGTGGCGCGAGCCCGCTCTATTTGCAAGGTCTGGCCCAATGCATCGCCGTCTACCTTGCCCGCAATTACCTGGATAGCTCAGCGGACGATCACCCACGCCGCAACGCTCTCCCTGCGTACAAGTTTCGGCGCGTGCTGGCGGCCATGGAAGCCGATCTGGCAAGGGACTTCAATTTAAGGCAGTTGGCCGAGGTTTCCGGGATGAGTGAATGCCACTTCAGCCGAATGTTCAAGAAAGCCGCCGGATATTCACCCTTGCAGTTCTTCATCAGGTTGAGGATGGCTCGTGCCCGGCAGCTTCTCCTCGAGACCGATCAGAGCATCATCGATATAGGCCTGGAGGTTGGGTATAGCAGTCACAGCCATTTCTCACAGGTGTTCAAACGCGAGGTAGGCGTAACGCCCACGCAATACCGCCAATAGGGGAACACGATGCCGTATAGAAGCTCGGCGAACGCAGCGGTTCTTGTTACCGACCGCCCAGTGTGCCTTCAGGATCCCTCCAGCCGAACTGCCAGGGGCTCAGCGAGCCGGCAACCGTGCTGCGGCGTTGCGCAAGCGCGAGCGACACCTTAACTGGCCAACGCAGGAATCGGCGCATTCAGGGCAAGGGCAGAACGGATACGGTTGGAAACGTTTCTCGGAAGGCTTCAGTGCATCAACCATACGCTCGCGAGGCAGCATTACGTCAAGCACGAGATGCACTTCGGCTTCAAGGCCATGCAGCAAACCGCGAACCTTGGCGCGCAGCCCGTCAATACTGCTGTAGATGGTGCGCGCCTCGGCCAGCACTGTCCGGCCGGCGTCGGTCAATTGCGGCTTACGGGTGGTTTTGCGATCAAAAAGCTGACGCCCAGCTGCAGTTCCAGGTTGGCAATGGAGTAGCTCACCACTGAAGTGGCGCGATGCAACTTGCGCGCTGCTCCAGCAAAACTGCCGGCATCGACTACTGCAAGAAATACCCGCAGTTGATCGAGCGTTGGGGTACCCGGGTCTGAAATCATTGCTCTTCTCTCGAACGTTCCGACTCATATTATCTGAGGTTTGCAGGTAAGCCAGCGGGTCAAAGCTCCGATGAGCCAGGGGCCCCTGTGTTTACTCCGCTCCTCGATGGCGGGGTTGGCTGGCGATTCAAAGCATGATTTGCGCTTTCGGACCGAGGGACTGCATATCGGCGCAAAATCCCGACAGCCTCGGCAAGCTTACGAAAGCCTCTCTCTGCGCGTTGCGCGACAGTAAAGCCGTCCCTTACAGGCTAGAGCCGGCGAATGTCTCCTCGGCTCACAACGCAGGAGAGCATCATGACTACTATCACGCCCAACATTCCCCATGAAGTCGAAGGCAAAGTCGCGCTGGTCACCGGCGCCGCCAGTGGCATCGGCATGGCAATTGCGCTTTTGCTGCATGCACGTGGCGCCAAGGTCGTTGCCGAAGATATCAACCCTGCCGTAGAAGACCTCGCACGTCCAGGGCTGGTCCCACTGGTGGCGGACATCAGCGAAGATGGCGCTGCAGAGCGTGCCGTCGGCCTTGCCGTCGAGCGGTTCGGCCGGCTGGACATCCTGGTGAATAACGCCGGGATCATCATCAACAAACTGGTCATCGACATGACCCGCGAAGACTGGGAGCGCATCCAGGCGGTTAATACCACCGCGGCCTTTCTGCATTGCCGCGAGGCAGTCAAGGCAATGATGCCTAACAAGTCCGGCGCAATCGTCAATATCGCCTCCTATGCAGCCTACTTCGCCTTTCCAACCATCGCGGCGTACACCGCCTCCAAGGGTGCGCTGGCACAACTGACCCGTACGCTGGCACTCGAAGCCATCGAGTACGGTATCCGCGTCAATGCCATCGGCGTCGGCGACGTGGTCACCAACATCCTCAATGACGTGGTCGAAGACGGTCCTGGCTTTCTTGCCAAGCACGGCGAAGCGGCCCCCATCGGCCGTGCCGCACAGCCGGAAGAAATTGCCGAGCTCGTCGCGTTTCTCGCGTCCGAACGGGCGAGCTTCATGGTCGGTTCGGTTGTCATGGCCGACGGCGGCATGACCGTGACCGCCGGTTGATCGGTCTATCACCCATAAAGGAGCCCATAGCATGCTCACAAAGCTCGCGTTCTTCACCGCACGCCCCGGGCAAAGCGGTGCCCTCGGCCAGCGCCTGTTGGCGCTGGTCGGCCCCACACGGCAGGAGCCTGGCTGCATCCGTTACGACATCTACCAATCGGGCGACTCGGGCGAGGGGTGGCTTGTTTACGAGGGCTGGCACTCGTCCGAGGCCTTTGACGGACATCTGCAGACACCTTATGTGCAGGCCTTCATGAGCGAACTCGACACGTTCTGCAGCGAGGTCCCCAAGATCCATACGTTCGAGCGGCGCGCCTAGACAATCAAACACTGAACCCGACCACTTGCAGGAGGACCCTCCCATGAGTGCACAGAACACCTGGCTGGTAACCGGCTGTTCCACCGGTTTTGGCCGCCACATTGCAACCCATTTGCTCAAGCAAGGCGAGCGCGTGGTTGTCACCGCACGCAAGACCGAACAGGTGCAGGATCTCGCCAGCCTCGGCCAATCGCTGGTACTGCCACTGGATGTAACCGATGCCGAACAGGCCAAGGCCGTGGTGGCTGAAGCTGAACGCGTATTCGGCAGGGTGGATGTACTGGTCAACAACGCCGGTATCGGTTACTTCGCCGCTGTCGAGGAAACATACCCGCAGGCGGCGCGCCGCCTGTTCGACGTTAACTTCTTCGGCACCTCCCATATGATCCAGGCAGTGCTGCCCGGCATGCGCCAGCGGCGTCAGGGCATGATCGTGAACCTGACCTCCATTGGTGGGCTCGCGGGCTTCCCCGCAGTGGGCTACTACTGCGCGAGCAAGTTCGCTGTCGAGGGGTTATCGGAAACCTTGCGTGCTGAGCTTGAGCCCCTGGGGATCGGTGTCATGACGGTCGAGCCCAGCGCATTTCGCACCGAATGGGCAGGCTCATCGGGTGAAGTGCCGGAACCTATAGCGGATTACGAGGTTACCGCAGGTAAGGCGCGCCGTGCCTACCACGCTTCGGTCGGCAAGCAGGAGGGGGACCCGGCCCGTGCAGCTGCGGCGATTCATACTGCGGTTACTTCGCCTCAGCCACCACACCGCCTGCTGCTGGGCAACAGAGCATTCGATGTGGCGATGGCCAAGCTGTCCGCCATGCGTACGGAGTTCAGCGTCTGGGAAGCCACCGCTCGGGGCGTCGATTTTCCAGCGTCCCAGGTTTGAGAACCAGCGGCTCGCTTTCCGAGCCGCCATCCAAACGAACTGGCGGATTGCCTGTACGGCAATTCATGTTGTGTTGAGAGCTGAAGCTGAAGATGTTCTCCAAGGCGCGAGCGAGCGGCTGCCCGCCCCTCAAGGTGAGGTCAGGATCACCACGTAATGGCCTTGGGTCAGCGGCTCGCCGCGCCCGTCGACCAGCCTGTAGGCCTGGTCGACCGTGGCCCCCTGATCGACGCGTACCGCCTGCGCCGGCAGTGCCTGGCCGTCCACGCCCTCAATGCCGATGACGCTGTCACGCGCCAGCGCCGGACAGTCATCCATGCGCCAACCGGCACTGCCCACGGTGGTCGTGCAGGACGGCTCGACGATGCTGCCAGTGAACTGCAGCATGCCCGAGGCGACGACGGCGCCTGCCTGGGCCTGACCGACCAGGGCCAGACTAATTGCAACACTCAATGCGAATCGCTTGCCGCTCATGGTTTCCACTCCCCGATACCCACGTTTGAGCCTATCGGATGAGCAGTGACCGGGCCGTCTGCGCGCGTGAGGCAGTTCACAAAGCAGGCATTTAAACCACGCGGCAATTTAAGAAACGTCTCAAAGCCGGGGGCGGCCCAGCTGTCTAGGATGCCCAGGTCCTTCCCAGTCACCCTCACCGGAGCCCTGCCCTGACCATGTCGCGCTTGCTTCATACCCTCTCGCGCCCAGCCATGGCGGCGCTGGTCCTGATGGGCCTGGCGTCCGGTGCCTGGGGCCAGCTCAAAGTCGAGGGCACACGCCTCATTTACCCAGGCTCGAACAAGGAAGCAAGCATCAGCGTGGTCAATCGCAGCGACCTCGACACGGTCATGCAAAGCTGGGTCAGCAGTACCGACAAACGCGACGATGCGCCCTTCGCCATCGTCCAACCGTTGGCATTGATAGCGCCCAACGGCCGGCACATGCTGCGGGTGCTGTACGCCGGCAAGGGCCTGCCCGAGGACAGGGAGTCACTGTTCTGGCTGAACATCCTCGAGATCCCGCGCAAACCCGAACAGGCCAATACCCTGCAATTCGCCGTTCGTCAGCGCCTGAAGCTGTTCTACCGCCCCGCCGGCCTGCCAGGCTCGGCCAGCGAGGCGGTCGAGGGCCTGGCATGGCGCGCACGTCAGCCTGGCCTGATCGAAGTCAGCAACCCGAGTGCCTTTCACGTTTCGCTGGTCAACCTCCAGCTCGACAGCCCCGGGCAGTCGCGCCAGCTTGCGGACTACGTTCTGCTGCGCCCGGGGGCATCGCTCACCCTTGAGGCGCCCTCGCCCCTGCCCGCGCAAAGTCGCGTGGCGTTCAGCGAACTCACCGATATCGGCCTGCAGAAGCGCCACCACATCGCGCTGCCGTGAACACACCGCCACAGGATACCCACTCATGAACCTGATCCGGAAACACTTGCTTGGCCTGCTTTTCGTCGCCGCCAGTTGCCCCGCCACCAGCTACGCGCTGTCCTGCAAGCTGGACCCGTCCATGGCGTCGGTGATGAAAGAGGCCCTGGGCACCACGCTGGCGGTACCGGCCGACGCGCCCGATGGCACGATCATCTGGGAGTCGGCGCCACACTCTGTGCCGGTCATTTGCGCTGATGACTATGAAAGGGGCAAAGAGGACATCTATTTCTATGTCAACCCAGCCAACGCCAACGTCGGCAACGGCATACGGGTCGGAATTCGCTATGGGTCCAAGACGATCACCCAGAGCTGGGGTGCCGTCACCACCGGTTACAACACGTTTTATGGTTGCAAATGGGCTAACTGCACGGGCTGGGACAAGGCCCGGTTCACCCTGACCTTCACCGTGTTCATCGAGAAGTACGGCACAACGCCAACCAACGGACAAGCCAGCACGCGCAGCGAATACCGGGTATTCCAGCTGGACGGCGGGTACATGCTCAACCCCAAACCCGACAGCAACCTCAACTATGTCGTCACCGGCATGAACAACATCCGCTTCGTGCCTTGCTCTCCCGAGTTGACCATCTTGCCTTCGGTGGTCAATTTCCGCCGTGCCCTGGCCAGCTCGGCACAGGTCGGCCAGGTCGCCAGCTCGGCCAGTTTCAGCCTCGACCTGACCAGATCCTGCGACACGCCCTACACCGTCAGCGCCCGCTTCACCCCGGTCGCTGGCAGCGCCAGCATCATCGACAAGCTGCTGGTGCCCACCAACAACACTTCTGTCGGCATCGCCCTGACCCAGCAGGACAGTAACCAATCGGTGCCTTTCGCCGCCTGGTTCAAGCTGGCCGACCTGGCCGCGCCGGGCGTGAGCCACAACCCGTTCCGCGCCGACCTGATCTGGCGCTCGGCGCCCATCCCCGGTCCGTTCGAAGCCACGGCGCTGGTGGACCTGTACTACCAGTAAACCCTCGGCCAGGCGGCCTTTAAGGATCGTCTGATGTCCAGTTGCCAGCGACCTGCCTACATTTGCGGGATGCGACTCAAAGCCTACCTGCAACAGATCAACCCCCTGCTCTCCAACCCCGAGGCAGCACGCCGCCTGCTTCGGTTGTTGGCGATCGTGCTATCGGCCGGCATTCTCGGCGCGGCCTACAATTTCCTGTCCTTTACCTTCAACACCGATATCGCTCGGCGCCATGGTGCCATGAGCAGCGCGATCGCCGAGGCCCATACCTTCTTCACCAACCGCGAGGCGCTGCTGGAGAGCCTGAGCCTCGCAGCCGTGCGTCAAACGGCGCCGGGTGTCGACTGGCTGCCCCTGGCGCCGGGCGAGGAAGTGCACCTGCAACTGGGCAGCCAGCCGGGCAAGCGCTGGAGCCTGTGGCTGACTCAGCGTATGTGTGCCTACCTCAAGGCCCGGCAGGTCAACCTGCTGTATGTCGACACAGCGGCGCAGGCCCCCATGCGCTGGCTGTACAACGCTGACGCCCAGGCCTCGCTGCCTTCATCTGCCCTGCTGGAGCAGCTGCTCGCTGCTGGGCAGCGGGCCACGGCCCCTCGGGAACTGTGGCTGGCCGACCAGGGTGCCCAAGGTTCGCGCCTGTTCATCTTCCTGCGCCTGGACGCACGCGACCCGGGCTCTGGCTGGCTGGGCCTGGAGATCGACAGCCAGGCAGTGTCGCCGTCGCTCGAGGATGCCAGCGCGGGTAAGTTCATGATGTTCAATGCCGACGGCATGCTGGTGTTCACCAACACCCCAGGCCCGACGCTGGACCGTTCGCTGCGCCATCCCGTGGGTAACAACTTCTTCGGCTTCGCCGGCCAGGGGTTCCTGCCAGAGTACCTGGTCATCAGCAAGCCGTTGATGTCCTCGGACTGGCAACTGGTTTACGCAATCGACCTGTCCGCGATCCTCGCCGGTCTGTGGCAGCAACTGCTCGGTGCCCTGCTGTTCTGCGTGCTCAGCATCACCTTGATACGGGTGTTGATCCAGCGGTTCGACCAGCGCTTGTTCACCCCCACGGTCGAACGCATCCGTGCGCTGGTGGAAAGCGAGATGTTCAGCCGCGACGTCATCGAAACCGCACCTGTCGCCCTGTGCGTGTTGCGCCGTAGCGATGGCCAGGTGGTGCTGGAGAACCACCTGGCCCAGCAGTGGCTGGGCCAGGACCCGGCACGCGGTACGCGCAGCGCGCAATGGATCGAGCAGGCTTTCGAGCGACACGAAGGCCAGTGCAGCGACTATTTCGAGAGCGCCGAAGGGCGCCACCTGTACCTGAGCTGCTCGCCAACCCGCTACAAGGGCGAGCCGGTACTGCTTTGCGCGTTCAGCGACATCAGCGCACGCAAGCAGATCGAGGCCGCGCTGGAGGACGCCCGGCGCGCGGCCGACACCGCCAACGAAGCAAAGACCCAGTTCCTGGCGACCATGAGCCACGAAATCCGCACACCGTTGTACGGCGTGTTGGGTACCCTGGAGCTGCTGTCGCGCACCGTGCTCGACGCCCAACAGCGCGATTACCTGCGGGCAATCGAAGGCTCCTCGTCAACCTTGCTGCAGTTGATCTGCGACGTTCTGGACGTGTCCAAGATCGAGGCCGGTCAGCTGGCCCTCGAACTCAGCGAGTTCAGTGCCCCGGACCTGGTCCGCGAGGTGGTCCAGGGCTACAGCGCGGCAGCCAGGCGCAAGGGGCTGCAGCTCTACAGCTGCCTGGACCCACGCCTGCCGGAACACCTGATCGGCGACGTCAACCGGATCCGCCAGATCCTCAACAACCTGCTGAGCAATGCGGTCAAGTTCACCGATTGCGGCCGCGTGGTGCTGCGGGCCAGGCTGCTCAACCGCGACGGCGAACGCTCCTGCCTGTTGTGGCAGGTCTCGGACACGGGCAAGGGCATCGCCGAACAGGACCAGCCTTTCATCTTCGAGCCTTTCTACCAGACCGAAGGCCATAGCCAAGTCATCCCCGGCACCGGGCTCGGCCTGCCGATCTGCCAGCGCCTGACGCAATTGATGAATGGCCAGCTGCGCCTGGTCAGCGAGCTGGGCCTGGGCAGCAGCTTCAGCCTGACCCTACCCCTGGAAGTGGCGTCAGGCCGCACCAGCGCCCCGTTCAACTTGTTGGGCGAACGCATTCACGTGGTATCGCCCGTACACGAACTGGCTGAAGCCATCAGTGGTTGGCTCTGCCGCTGGGGGGCGCGTGCGCAGGTCGGCGCGCCGGCGCCAGGCAGCGCCCTGCCCGGCGAACTGCTGGTCGAGCTGCATCCCGGCAATGTCCAACGCTGGCTGGTCGCCGAATGGCCCGGCCCGCGAATCCTGGCCAGCGCCCAGGACTGCTGGGAGGCGCGGCACGAGGCCGGTCACTGGCAGGTCAACCTCAACGACCTGGGCGCCCTGCACCATGCTGTCGGCCAAGCCCAGGGCCTGCGCCGTCCCAGGGACCCCGCCGCGCCGGCCCCCTTGACCGAGCCGCTCGGGCTGCACGTGCTGGTTGCCGAGGACAACGTCATCAACCAGTTGATCCTGCGCGACCAGCTCGAGGAGCTCGGCTGCAACGTGACCTTGGTCAGCGATGGCGAGCAGGCCTTGCAAACCTGGCAGCGCGAGCATTTCGACCTGCTGCTGACCGACGTCAACATGCCCGGCACGAACGGCTACGAACTGACCCGGGCCCTGCGCCGGTTGGGCTGCACCCGCCCCATCGTCGGCGCCACTGCCAATGCCCTGCGCGGCGAGGAAGAACTGTGCCTGGCCGCCGGCATGGATCGCTGCCTGATCAAGCCCTTCAACCTGCAAGTCCTGTTCAACTGCCTGGCCCCGTATCGAGGTAGCCCTTGAAGACCTTTAACATCCTGATCGTCGAAGACCACCCCTTCCAGCATATGTACCTGCAACACTTGTTCAGCGAGCTTGGCAGCTTCAACCTGGAAGCGGCCCGGGATGGCCAGGAAGCACTGGAGCGCCTGCGCCAGCGTGACTTCGACCTGGTGCTGACCGACCTGCTGATGCCCGGCATGGACGGTGTGCAGTTCATCCAGCACCTTGCCGGCCTGCGCCACAAGCCAGGCCTGGCGATCATGAGCGTGGCCTCGCGGCGCATGCTCATGGCGGCGAGCCTGGTGGCCAAGAACCTCGGCGTGGACGTGCTCGGGCTGATCTCCAAGCCGGTCGAACCCGCCGCGCTGCGCAGCCTGATCGACCAATTGCAGTTGCACCATCAGGCACCGGCCCAGGCGGCACCGGCCACGCCCGAGTTCGATCGCCAGACCTTGGTCGATGCCTTGAACAACCGAGCTTTTCAGGCCTGGTTCCAACCCAAGAAGTCCTTGCACAATGGTCGCATCGTCGCGGCAGAGGCCTTGGTGCGCTGGATGCACCCGGAGCAAGGGGTGTTGCTGCCAGGCACCTTCCTGCCAACGATCAATGCCTTCGGCCTGGAGGAAAGGCTGCTGTGGGTGATGCTCAAGCAAGCCATGGATGCCCAGGCGCGCTGGCGCGAACGGGGCTATGACATCCCGGTCTCGATCAACCTGCCGACTCACCTGCTGAATAGCCATGACCTGGCCGACCGGCTGCTGGAATTCGTCCTGCACCACCAAGGGGTGCCCGGCAAGCTGTGCTTCGAGCTGATGGAATGCTCCATTCCCGAAGAGCTGAGCAACTTCTATGCAGGCGCCTGCCGCTTGCGCATGAAAGGTTTCGGCCTGTCCCAGGACGACTTCGGCAAAGGCTACAGCTCGTACATGAGCCTGGTCTCGACGCCCTTCACCGAACTGAAGATAGACCGGGCGCTGGTGCAGCGTTGCGATGAAAGCGAGAGCCTGGCCTCGGCCTTGGCCAGCATCGTTGCCCTAGGTCGCAAGCTCGGGCTCACCGTGGTCGCCGAAGGGGTCGAGACGCCTCAGGAGCTCGAAATGCTGCGCAAGGTCGACTGCAACCAGGTGCAGGGCTTTTTGATCTCCCATGCCGTGTCGGCGGAACAGTTCCAGCGCCTGCTGCACAACGACGGCCCCCCGTCAGCCTACTGACCGGCTGTAACTCACAGCGCCGGCCGGGCATCAAAGGTAATATTCGTTGGGTATCGATGCCCCCACGCCCTTGCGGACCCTTGCATGAAACAGTACAACGCCCTGCTGGAAAACCTGGCCCGCAGCTCTCTGCGCCTGAACAAAGGCATGACCGTCCTGCTGGGCCTGGCGCTGTTGCTGGCCGGCTTCAGTCTCTGGTCGCTCGAGCGCCTGATCGACGAACACAGCGACACGGTCAGCATCCATTTCGCCCGGCTGATGGAGAATGTACAGGAGCAGGAAACCTTCCTTGAGGCCCTCGTGCAACGCAGCGCCAAGGGGGAGTTGCTCGACTACCCACGTGCGCTCAAGCCGGCGCTGGCACCCATGCCCGAGGAAGGGCCGGACATCTACAAGGGCCAGATCTTTCCATTTTCCATGCCGTTCAGCCTCAAATTCGACCCACACAATCTGGCTGACCGCGAAGTATCGGACATCTTTACCCTGGGGGCGAACCTGGCCAGCTTCTACAGCATGTTCTGGTCGGCCTCTCCGTACCGATCGCCGCAGGTGTTCCTGTTCTCGCCGGATGCCCGTTACGACATCACGGTTCCCGCCGCAGGACGCGGGCGGGGCAAGCTGGAGAATGAACCGTTCATCGATGTGATCAGGCAGGTCATTGCGCGCCAGCCTCAGGACAAGGACGGGGGCCCAGGCAGCAGGATCGTCTGGCGCAGCTATGTCGAGCAGCCGGACCAGGCCTCCCCGCCACGCGTGCTGGCCTACGCCAACGTCCCCCTGCGCTCGGACAAGGCAGAGGGCGAAGCCACGCAAGTTGCATCGCTGGTGGACCTGGCCCAGATCGATGATTTCGAACGCATCATGGACTGGACCGTGTATGACCACTTTAACCTCATCACCCCAGCCGGCGAGGTGCTGATCGGCACGCCCACGCCCCTGGAGGGGGCGCATGAAGGTCTCAACATCAAGCCCGAAGGCCTGGTGTTCCGACTCCACGAACAGGCCAACGGTGGCTGGAGTGCGATCTACACCGTGACCTACCGGCACTTCTTCCGTTACGCGTTCTGGTCGCTGGCCGGCATCGCCGCCACGTTCCTGGTCCTCATCGGGCTGGGCCGGGTGGCCATCCGTTGGTATCAGCGCCAGGTCATCCTGCCTGCGCGCGCGGCTCACGAGATCATCACCGAGAGCGAGGCCTTCAGCCGGGTGGTCATCGACACCGCCCCGACCGGCCTGTGCGTGGTCCGCAGCGCCGACAACGAGGTGCTGCTGGAGAACCAGCGGGCGCAGCAATGGCAGGGCACCCGCGAGCTGGTCAGCACCCTCGCCTCGGCAGTGGGCAGCACCCGCAGTGGCGAGCACTACCTGCAGGTCGAAGGCCGCCACCTGCAGGTCGGTTTCGTATCCACCCGCTACCACGGCGAAGACGTGCGCCTTTACGCATTCAACGACGTCACCCGCCATGTCGAGGACGCCCATGCGCTCGACGAAGCCCGGCGCGCCGCCGACGCCGCCAACACCGCCAAGACCCTGTTCCTGGCCACCATGAGCCACGAGATCCGCACCCCACTATACGGCGTGCTGGGCACCCTCGAGCTGCTCGGCCTGACGCACCTGGATGCACGCCAGCAAGGCTACCTGCACACTATCCAGCGCTCCTCCGCAACCCTGTTCCAGCTGATCAGTGACGTGCTCGACGTGACCAAGATCGAATCCGGGCAGATGGCGCTCGAACCCGTGCCGTTCTGCCCGCTGGACATGCTCGAAGATACCGTGCGCACCTATCGCGCCTTCGCCGAGCGCAAGGGCCTGTTGCTCTATGCCTGCCATGACGCCCGCCTGCCGGCGCAGGTGGTGGGCGATCCGATACGCATCCGCCAGATCCTCAACAACCTGCTGAGCAACGCCATCAAGTTCACCGACACCGGCCGGGTGGTGCTGCGCACCCGCGTGCTGGCGCTCGACGACACCCACGTGCGCCTGCAATGGCAGGTTGCCGATAGCGGCATTGGCATTTCCCAGGCGCAGCAGGCCAGGCTCTTCGAGCTGTTCTACCAGGTCGCCGACGCTTCCAGCGAGGGCGGTGCGGGTTTGGGCCTGCCGATCTGCGGCTGGCTGGCCGGCATGATGGGTGGCCAGATCAAGGTGGTCAGTGAGCCGGGCCTGGGCAGCAGCTTTTCCCTCAACATCAGCCTGCCACTGGCCCAGGGGGAGCTGAGCGACTGCCCAAGCGTAGTGCCCGACCCGACCCCGGTGTATGTGCGTGCGCCGATACCGGAGCTTGCCCAGCATGGCGTCGACTGGCTGCAGCGTCTGGGTATCGCCGCGACCCTGACGATTCCCCCCCTGGAGAAGGACAACCACCAGGCCCTGCTGGTAGACCTGCTCGACTGCCCGGACGCTGCCACCTGGCATGGCCAGCGGATCTGCGCCAGCAGCGACGGCCCTGCCCCCGGCGCGTTCATCGACGGCTGCTGGCGGGTGGATCTGCATGACGTGCGGGCCATCGCCCAGCTCATCGCGGTGGTGCGCCAGGGCGGGTCGCCCGATGACCAGAACACCGCGCAGCAGCAACGCGCCGCTCTGCGCCTGCATATCCTGGTGGCCGAGGACAATCCAATCAACCAGGCGATCCTGCAGGAGCAACTTGAGGCGCTGGGCTGCACCACGGTGGTCGCGGCCAACGGCGAACAGGCCATGCAACGCTGGCAACCAGGCCTGTTCGACCTGGTCCTGACCGACGTAAACATGCCGTTGATGAATGGCTACGAACTGGCCAGGACCCTGCGCCAGCACGACGCCCGGTTGCCGATCATCGGCGTCACCGCCAATGCACTGCGAGAAGAAGGCCAGCGCTGCCTCGAGGTGGGCATGAATGCCTGGATGGTAAAACCGTTGAGCCTGCAGGCGTTGCGCAGCCATTTGGTCCGTCTGTGTCGGCCAGCACTGGCCGAAGCGTGCAGCCGTGCGCAAGCGGACAGCCTCAACGCCTCCCCCTCCCCTGCAGCCACCGATACCGTGCAAGTGTCCGACGCCATGCGCGCGCTGTTCATCACCACCCTGCGCAAGGATATGCAGCAGTTGCGCCTGGCCCTTGAGCAAGGCGACCAGCGGCGCCTTGGCGAGCGCCTGCACAGCATCGCCGGCGCCCTGGGCGCGGTACAGGCCCGGTCCCTGGCCGAGCAGTGCTGTGCACTGGAGTCCGCGTTGGCCGAGTCGCCGCTCGACGCGGCCCTGGCCGATAAGCTGGGGGGGGTGCTGGACAGGCTGTCAGCAATACTCGATGCCCTCGCATAGAATCAACTTCAGCGCTGATAGCGCATGGAAACAACCCTCCCATCCGCACCGGCTAACGGGTCGTCTTTTATGGAAAAACTCAAGGTCATCATCGCCGACGATCACCCCATCGTACTGCTCGGCGTCCGGGAACTGGTCGAACGCGACCCACGCTTTAGCGTGGTCGGCGAAGCCGTCTGTTCGCAAGGGCTGATCGAACTGCTCGAACGCCAACCCGTGGACATGGTCATCTCCGACTACAACATGCCGGCAGACTCACCCTACGGTGACGGCCTGAAACTGATCGACTACCTCAAACGTCACTATCCCGCCGTCCGCATCCTCGTGCTGACGATGATTTCCAACCCGCTGATCCTGACACGGCTGCAGGAACTGGGCGTGGACGGCGTGATCCAGAAGAGCCAGTTGCATGGCGAAATCGAAAAGGCCCTCAATGCCGTCGCCCGCAACAGCACCTACCGGGCGCCGGTACCGGCAAGGCAATCGGTGATCACCTGTAACACCGCCATCGATCAACGGGTGGAAAACCTGTCACCCAAGGAATTCGAAATACTGCGCCTGTTTGTTGCCGGACAAAGTGTCAGTGAGATCGCCCGCAGCCAACATCGAAGTACCAAGACCATTAGTGCACAGAAAGTTTCCGCGATGCGCAAACTTGAAGTGAACAGCGATCAGGAATTGTTGGCCTATTGCCTGGCGAGTCATATCTTTAATTAACTAGCGAGCGTCATTGTTCCACCATTAAGATTCGTCTGATGGGCCAGAGAAACCACCTGACTTATTGTGAGCGTGCATTAAGTTGCAGCACTTACTCACTCTCATGTGGACATCAATATGAATAAATTCTCCCTGGCCGCCCTGACCCTCTCGCTCCTGACCGCTTCGGCAGGCGCACTGGCCGTCGAGGCCACCGGGCCAGTCAACGGCGGCAGCGGCAAGATTTCCTTCACTGGCGTGATCAACAATGACGCCTGCTCGGTCGATGGCGCCAACGCCGACCGCGTGATCGCCGTGGACATGGGCAGCGTCTCGATCAAGGACATGGGCACCGCCGAAAACCCGACGGCTGGCCGCGTGACCGGCAAGGACTTCAACCTCAACGTCAACTGCAACCTCGGCACCAAGGTGGCGATGATCTTCGATGCCAACAGCGGCGGCTCGGGCCTGGTGACCGGCAAGAAGGTCCTGGCCCTGACCAAAGGCACCGGCACTGCTGCCAACGTTGGCATTGCCCTGCTCGACCCTAATGGCAACCTGATCGACCTGAGCTCGGCCGCTACCGCCAAGATCCAGAGCGATGTGCACGGCACTGGCGCCGAGGGCGGCGACGCTACCCTGAGCTTCTCTGCGGCGTACGTGACCACTGGCGCCGCCGGCACTGCCACCGCCGGTCGTGGTGACGCCACCCTGCCGTTCATCCTGCAGTACGAGTAATCACTTCGCCGCTGCTCCCTGCGCGAGGCTGACCAGCCTCGCCACTTCTTCGCCCCGCAAGGTACCCAACCATGTTGCGTCGTTCTCTGTATCCCGTTCTCGGGTTGCTGGGCATGCTCGTCGCCGCCCAGGCAACTGCCAGCATCTCCCTGAGCGCTACGCGCGTCGTGTTCGACGGTGCGCACAAAGAAGCCAATGTCATCGTGCGCAATGGCAACCAGGAAGTCCTGGTGCAGTCCTGGGTGGATGCCGGCGACAGCGCGCAGGCGCCGTTCGCCATTACTCCACCGTTGGCCAGGGTATTGCCCAAGCAGGAACAACTGCTGCGTATTCTCTATGAAGGCCAGGGCCTGCCGACCGATCGTGAGTCGGTGGTCTGGCTCAATGTCCAGGAAATTCCGCAAGCCAGTACCAAGGCCAATACCTTGCAGTTGGCGGTGCGCCAACGTATCAAGATTTTCTTCCGCCCGGCCAACTTGCCCGGCAACGCCCTGCTGGCACCCGAACAACTGGTCTGGCAATTGACCCGGCGCGCCGGGAAGCCCCAACTGACCGTGAACAACCCCAGCCTGTATCACGTGTCGATGGCCGATATCGAACTCAAGAGCGGGAAACAAACCGTGCTCAGCGCCGATTCGACCATGATCGCCCCTGGCGAACAAAAGACATTCACCTCGGTTTTTTCCCAGGTAGACGGACCGTCGACGCTGACGTTCAAGAGCATCAACGACTATGGCGCCCAACATGGATATTCCTTGCGTTTGAACACTGCCCAGCCGGGTAGCGCCAAGCCTGCCGAACCCGCCATCACCTTGTGAAATCGTAGCCCCCACCTTGTGCCCTGGTCGCGTGCGGCCTCCCCGTGCCCCGCCCGTGCCGCGATATGAAATAGGTTTCTGGTATGTCTCTGTCCATCGCCCCCCACCCTGTCGAGGGAGCCGGTGCAGGCGCGCACGCGTTCAGTGGCGGCACGCTTCGTCCGGCCTGGAAGCTCAACGCCCTGTCATTGGTCATCTGCACCGCGCTGCCCGGCCTTGCAACGGCGCAGGACGCCGCCCACCTGCAGGGCTTCAACACCACCTTTCTGCAGGGAGCGCAATCGGCGGTCGACCTGCAACTGCTGCTGTCGGCCAACAGCGTGCTGCCGGGCAACTACCGGGTAGACCTGTACAGCAACGACGTGCTGGTAGGCCGACGTGACATCGAATTCAACCGCCACCCACAGACTGGGCGGGTGGAACCCTGCCTGTCCCTGGAACTGCTCGAGCAACTGGGTATCGACATGGACAAGCTCAAGGCACAGGGGCGCCTGGATACCGCCCTGGCCTGCCACGACCTGACCGCACTGATCGACCAGGCCAGCCTGAGCTACGACGCGGGTCACCTGCGCCTGTCCGCCAGCATCCCGCAGGTCGCCATGAAACGCGGCCTGCGCGGCTACGTCGACCCGCAACTGTGGGACGCAGGGGTGTCTGCTGCGTTCGTGAACTATCAGTTCAACACCAGCCGCAGCGCCGGCGATGCCGAGACCCGCATCGCCAACAACCTGAGCCTGCGCAACGGCATCAACCTGGGCAGCTGGCGCTTGCGCAACGAGTCGAACTTCAGCAGCGGCACCGGGCAGCCGGACACTTTCAAAAGCAACCGCAGCTATATGCAGCACGACGTGACTGCGCTCAAAGGCCAGTTCAGCGCCGGTGACATTTTCAGCGACACCGACCTGTTCGACAGCGTGCGCTACCGGGGCCTGAAGCTGGCTTCGGACGAAGGCATGCGCGCCGACAGCGAGCGCGGCTACGCACCTGTGGTGCGTGGCGTGGCGCAGACCAGCGCCAGGGTCGAGATTCGCCAGAACAACTACGTGCTCTACACCGCCAACGTGCCGCCCGGCCCGTTCGAGATCAGCGACATCTACCCCAGCGGCTCCAATGGCGACCTGGAAGTCACCATCATCGAGGCCGACGGCCGTCGGCGGGTCACCGTGCAGGCCTTCTCCAGCCTGCCGCTCATGGTCCGTGGCGGTCAGGTCAAGTACAGCCTGTCCGCTGGACGCTACAACAGCAACACGGAGGGCTTGGCCACGCCGCAGATGCTCAGTACGACGCTGGCTTACGGTCTGACCAACAACGTGACCGGCGTCGTTGGCCTGCAAGCCACGCAAGACTATAAGGCAATGGCCGTGGGCAGCGGCCTGAACACACTACTGGGCGCCTTCTCGCTCGATGTCACCCACTCCTCGAGCAAGGCCCAGGGCCAGACCACCCAGGGCAACAGCTTGCGGGCGCTATACGCCAAGACGTTCACCGGCACCGACACCAACTTTACCCTCGCGGCCTACCGCTATTCCACCGAGGGCTTCCGTACCCTCACCCAGCATGTCGAGGACCTGAGCGCCAACGCGATCAAGCGCAGTGGCAACTCCAAGACCCGCACCGACCTGACCATCAACCAGAGCCTGGGCCGCAACCGCGCGTTCGGCAGCCTGTACCTGACAGCCACAGACCAGCGCTACTGGAACCGCGGCGGTTCGCAGAGCCTGACCGCCGGATACAGCAACAACTGGGGCGAGATCTCCTACAACCTGGACGTCAGCCGCACCAAGGAGCTGGGGAACTCAGGCCCTTCGGGGCCAGATACCCAGCTCAACCTGTCGGTATCGTTCCCACTCGGCAGCCGGGCCCGCGCACCGCGGGCGTTTGTCACCACCAGCACACAGAAAGGCAACGACACCACCCAGGCCGGCATCAACGGCTACCTGTCGGAGACCAGCGACACCTTCTACTCGATCCAGGGCGGCCACAGCCGCACCAGCGGCAGCTCGGCATCGGCCAACCTGAACACCCGCACTTCGGTCGCCGACATCAGCCTGGGCTATAGCCAGGGGCGCGGCTACGACTCGCAGAACCTGAACATTGCCGGCGCCGTGGTCGCCCACCAGGGCGGCATCAACCTCGGCCAGTCGCTCAGCGAGACCTTCGCCCTGGCCGAAGTACCGGGTGTGAAGGGCGCAAAGATCAGCAGCTATAGCGGTGTGGAGACCGGGCGCAATGGCTATGCGGTGATCCCCAACGCCCAGCCCTATCGGGTCAACTGGATCAGCCTGGACACCAGTGACCTGGGGGGCGACATCGAGATCGACAACGCCACCCAGCAACTGGTGCCTCGCCGCGGCGCCGTGGTGCTTGCCCGCTATATCGGCAAGAGCGGGCGTCGGGTGCAGTTCGAGCTGTTCGACGAGCGCGGTCAACTTATACCGTTCGGGGCCTCGGTCGAGGACGCCGCGGGCCAGCAACTGGCAATTTCCGACCCCAGCGGCAAGGCATTGTTACTCCTGGAACAGGACCAGGGCAGCCTGACCATCAGGTGGGGTGAGCGCCAGTGTTCGGCACCTTACAACCTTCCGGAACGGGACAAGGCGGTTAACTATGAACGTCAGCGCCTGGCTTGCCGGCCGTAACACCCGCTCTTGTCTGCAGAGAATGCTCATAAGCGCCCGGTAGCTTTGGTATGATCAAACGCGACTCTGCAAGAAGGCAGCGCAACAAGGATTCCGATGCTGATGAAGGCCGCACCATGTCCTTGATTTCCTGCATGGCCACTCCATTTTTAGCGAATACCCACGCTTGATGCGAAAACTCCTGGCAAGCGCCCTGGCGCTGGTGATGATCGCCGCCCTCTGCGGCTATGGCTTCTGGACCCAACAGCGCCCGGAAGGCCACTATCTGTCCGACCTGCGCATCGAACTGGCGCTTAACCATGGCGTCCCGGGCGAGCACGGCAACCTGCTCGGTGTCGAACCACTGCTGTACCCGGGCGACTATCAGAACTTGCAACGCCTGCACCGCAAGCTCGCAGCCTATCTGGAGCAAGCCCGCGACCAAGGCCTGGTGAACCCGCGCACGGTGGTGGTGCTGCCGGAACACATCGGTACCTGGCTGTGGGCGCGCGGAGAGAAGAACGAGCTGTATCAAGTCCCCCAGAGCCACGAAGCCCAACAATGGCTGGAACTTAGCAACCCACTGCGCTATGGCCTCGCGGTTCTTGGCGCTGACGGCGATGACTGGCGCGCCGATGCGCACTTGCGCATGAAGGCCGAGCAGATGGCCGCAGACTACCAGCAGCTGTTCGGCGGTCTGGCCAAGGAATTTGGCGTCACCTTGGTGGCCGGTTCGATCGTGCTGCCCGAACCTTATGTGAAACAAGGCGTACTGCATACCGGCCGCGGCCCGCTGTTCAACAGCAGTGTAGTGTTTGCCGGAGACGGCTCGCTACTGGGGCAGCCCCAGCGCCAGCAATATCCCGACAGTGAAATGCGCCGTTTCGTCCATCACGGCCGCCAGCACCCGCTGCAGGTCGTGCAGACCCCGGCCGGGCGGCTGGGGATACTGGTGGGCAGTGACAGCTGGTACCCGGAAAACCACCAGCAACTGACTGAACAAGCCGTACAACTGGTCGCCAACCCGGCGTTTCTCAGTGGCAAGGGCAGCTGGCAAGCACCCTGGCGGGGAAATCGCCATCAGGATGCCAGCGCCGGGCTAGCCTTGCAGCGCGGCGAAGTCAGTGAACAGACGGCTTGGCAACGCCTGACCGAAGTGGCCGGAACCGGCATCAGCAGCATGAGCGTGTTCATGCGCGGGCAGTTCTGGGAACAGGGCAGCGATGGCCAGGGCTTTGCCCGCCAGTCGGGAGCGTTGCTCGCCGGCCCCCCCAGCCCAGGCGCCCGCCTGTTGAATGTGTGGTTGTAACACGTGGCCCGCCCCCGCGTGCGCCTGGGCGAACTGTCGGTTGGTTTTGTCCAGCCTTTGAGCGAAGCCCTACGCGAGCTGGGCCACGACCCTGAGCCATTGCTGCGCCGCTACGGCCTGGACGCGACACGCCTGGGCGAAGCCGGCGCACGCCTGTCCATACCCCGCTACATGCACCTGGGCCACGCAGCCATCGAAATGAGCGGTGAGGCCGCTTTAGGTCTGCGTATGGGGCGCCTCAGCCGACTGGCGCATACGGGCCTGGCTGGTGTCACTGCGGCCCAAGCCCCCACCCTCGGCGAGGCCGCGCGTACCCTGCTGCGTTTCGAGCCGCTTTATGCGGCCAACTACCGCGGCCATTCCAGCTTTGAGGAAGATGCCCAAGGCGCCTGGCTGCGCTTCTACTCCATCAGCCCGTATAACGACTACAACCGCTTTGTGGTCGACTCACTGCTGGCCGGCTGGCTGGCCCAGTTGGCCGACCTTGCCGGCACCCCGGTGCAAGCCGAACGCCTGGAGATCGAGTTTACCGCTCCCTCCTATGCCGCCCGCTACCAAACGCTCTGCAGCACGCCTGTGCAATTCGCCGCCGACGGCAATCAGCTGCGTCTGAGCCGCGCCACCTTGCAACTGCCCAACCCCGGGCATTGCCCGAGTACCTGGCAGCACCTGTTGCAGTTGTGCGAAGCAGAGCTGCTGCAGCGCACGCGGGTGCGCAGCCTGGGTGAGCGTATTACTCACCTGCTGGGCCCGCTGCTCAATGGCGGCCGTGAACCGGACCTGGAAGAAGTGGCGCTGCACTTGCAGTTACCCACCTGGACCCTGCGCCGCAAGCTGGCCGAGGAAGGCACACGTTTTCGCGACCTGCTCAACGAAACACGGCGCGACCTGGCCGAAACCTACATCCGTGATACGGAGCTGGCCTTTGGCGAGATTGCCTATCTGTTGGGGTTTGCTTCGGCCGAGGCCTTCCAGCGCGCGTTCAAGCGCTGGACGGGCCTTACACCGGGGGAGTTCCGCCGCAGCCAGCGGCGGGCGGGCTAAAGTTCGGTAGCGTCTTCCGCCGGTTCCGGGGTGTCCAGTTCATAAGCCTGGGTTTCGAGTAGTTCTTCCTGGTATTCATCCATTGCCCTGCATCCTCTTTACTCATTTTGTCTTCGTAGGTATCACCTTCAGCCTAAGCAGGCAGGATGAAGGGATGATGACAAGCTTATGAGTGGTAAACGTAGCAGGTGTTCAGGAAGTTATCGCGGGGTGTCTGTAACAGGGAATGTTTACAGCCTGCACCGGCCTCTTCGCGGGTAAACCCGCTCCCACAGGTACTGCACAGATCTCAAATTCTGTGCAGTACCTGTGGGAGCGGGTTTACCCGCGAAGAGGCCGGTGCAGGCAACCAGTCAAAGGGAAGGCGACGCGGCCTCGGCAGGCTGGGCTTCCTGCTGCACCTGAATCGGCGCTGCCTCGGCCGGCGGCGCGACAGGCTGCG